>OBKS01000008.1_pt1 | contig 210839 bp, 218 predicted proteins | sample 1517381 | NCBI WGS metagenome assembly OBKS01 (sample SAMN04571686, study PRJEB22368) | human gut metagenome | biome: human gut; material: stool | host: Homo sapiens | place: Luxembourg | collected 2012-08-03 | reverse complement strand
AAATTATACTATCTTGTCAATACTTAAATCAATACTTGACATTCATTATTTTTTACCTTTTTTGTTTGTTTTTGTCGAAATCTATTTACTTTTCAACAAAAAAAGCAAAAACATGTTTTACATTATTTTTGCTCATTCTTTTAATATATAATTATATAATTTTTATTACTTTTATATTTATTAATAATTTCTTCTTTTATATCTTCATCATTTCTAGAACTTCCATTTAAATAATTGATTCTAGTAATATACATATCGTCATATTTTTGTAAATCATAATAACTAATAGACTCTCTATCTTTGATATATTCATCATATTTTTTTTCATTATCATGCATTATATATAAATAGGATATATAAGAATAATCATTTGATAAATAATAAACATAATATTGAGTTTTCTTTTTATTAGTTATAACTATTTTATCATTCTTAGTGACACCTAAAGAAGTAACAAATTCACTTCTTTTGTTTTTAATATCTTTGCTTAAATTTGGAGTACATCCGGTTAACAAAAGTAAAATTAAAATTAATACTGTAATTCTTTTCATATTTTCACCTAACAATAAAATTATATCATAGTTGACTTAAATACTTAACACTTATATAATAAACGAAAAAAAGGAAGTGTTATTATGTTATATCGTGCATTAAATGCATACGATGTAAAAAATTGGAAAGAAGAACAAACGATAAAAGCAAATATCGTTAGAAGCTATAATGAATATAAAAATAAAAAGTCAGCTAAGGCGAAAAATATTTCAAAAATTTTTTCTGAAGTATATTATCAAAAAATGTCTTTAGCTTTGGATCGCATAATTGCTCACGTTGGTGGAAAAAACATGAAATATAGTTGTTGGATTTCAACATCCAAAAGTTTTAACTTTGTTGCTGAAGAGTATGCAATTCCTCAAACTGGAAAATATAATATAGATATGTCAAGAAAGCCTATCGCGATAATTGATAAAGAAAAAACATTTGGAACTATAGCTACTAGAGATGAAGCCGGAAATGAAAACATTGCCCAACATTTTGGAGAATGTATAGATATTTCAGATGATAACTTAAATAGACTATATGAAACTGGTGTAATCTATCCTTTATATCAAAATGACGATGCCTGCCGTACCGTAAGTGATGCAGCAAAAGCTATAAATAACAAAGGAAAAACTAAAATGACTGGATTTAATAATTTTGCTAAAGCTGCTTACGAAGTTTTATTCTTTAAAGTGATAAATAAAGAAAATATCATTTCGGTTATTTCTCCATTAATGCAAGATATATTATATGTATTTACTAAAGACGCTAATACAAATGAAGATAAAATTGTTTTAGAAAAACTAAAAGAATTTATCAATATTGATGTAGATATTCATAACTATGAAAAATACGGTTTTACATCTCAAGAAATAAATGTTATTGAATTTTTATATACTCAAAGAGAAGATGGTCTATATAATTCTTTAGTTGATTTAATTCCATATCTTTATGATGAATCAATAAATATTATAGAATTATATGAAATATTAAAAGACGTAAAAAAATCTATTTTAAGAAAAATAACTGGAGTTGAAAAAATAGAATTATTAGATAATGAAATATTCGTTTCAGATTATGATCACTGTGTTAACAGTACCTTATTTGATGGAAGAAAAGTAAACAAGCGCAACAAATATGATATTATCTTTTTCACTGATGAACAAAAGAAATTAACAAGAGTTAACCCAGCAGTATAAATTTCACATAATTTTTATATAGAGTATGCTATAATGTTTATGGTGATGATATGAAAAAAATAAAAAATCTTTTTAAGGAACACAGTCCATATTTACTTATATTAACTTTATGTGAAGGAATATTAAGTCTTGTTTGTACTCTTTCTTTTGTTTACTCAGACTCCCTTAGTTATAATGATTCTCTAATATATAACTCCTTGGGAATAGAAAAACTTTTAGAAACATTATATTCTTCAACATTCTGGGCTTTACTACTTTTGATACTTGCATTCATATTTGTGCTTAATATTACATGTATTAAATATAAAAATCTTGAACCTGGATTTATAAGTATATGTCTTTGGGTACTTATGTTCATATTATCTATTAATTTAACAAAAAGTTTAATGGATAATCTAATGACATCTTTACTATTTATACCAATTATTGTAATTAACATAGTTGCTTATAAAACCGAAGAAAACAAACTAAAAAGGAGAAAATCTAAAACTAAATAGATTTTCTCTTTTTAAATATAATAAGAAGTAAGAATATTATTATTAACACTAAAACCATAATTATCATATTAGGATTTTCTTCAAGTTCTTTATAAACTTTATTATACTCACCTTTCATAATAGAACTCAATATTGTATTGTCTTTAGTCTTTTCTATGTTATTACAATATCCCTCATATGTTTTCATATTTTTCCAGATATTTAATTCTTTATTAATAGCTTCACTTTCAAGTTTGCAAAGTTCATTAACGTATTTATATTTACCATAAATATATGCAACTTTAGCATAACCATTTTCCACAAGATAACTTTGTAAAAGTTGATCATCAACAAATATCCAACCTAAACTTCTACCATATTTATCTGTTTTACTAGCTTTGTCATCAATTTCAATCTCAATCTTTTTAGCGTTTGTTAACATATTACAAGTAACTTCACTCGCAACATCTCCATACGCTTCCTTCTTTTCTGGAGTATTTATTGCTAGAAAACGATACTTATAAGATTCTCCATCTACTATAAAATAAGCAGTATCACCATCAACACACTTTTCCAGTTTTGCACTTTTAATGCTGCCGGCATAAACATTACCTGAAAAAACTAAACATAAAATTAAAACTAAAAATACGACTTTATTTTTCATCTAAATTTTCTCCACAATTAGCACAAAACTTATCATTATCTTCAACCTTTTTACCACAATTTGGACAATAATTCATTTTGTTTTGATTTTTCTTAGATTCATCTTTTATCAAGAATATTACACTTATCATAAGAACAAATCCAACTAAGAACAAGTACATAAATAAAGGAATATTGCTTAATGATGAAAGCATTGATGCTAGTCCTACAAATGCATAAATAAGCCCTGAAGCTAAATACAATTTATTATCTTCGCGTTTTATACTATAAAGAATCATTACAAGTGCAATAACTAAAATATAGATATCCACATACATTACACTTCTATATGTAAGTAAATCAGTTAATACTACATCTGTTACAATTATATTAAATAATTTTTTTTCATTATCGCTTGGAATTACTAAATAACTGAATAAGTATATTCCTACAATTGAAATAGTTACAACAATCAATTCATATAACCATGGAACACTTATAACACCATCAATATATAATGATAAAACTACAAGTAAAGTCACAACTGAAAATGCTGATTTTATTCTATCATGACTATTTTTGTATAAAAGAATCATATATAAGAATCCTAAAATTAAATACTTAATATGATTTACAGGTAAATCATTTATTTGAACAATTGGAAGAATAACTAAAAAAGCATATAACATATAATCAATTAAACTATTTTTCTTATCATCAAATAGAGTAACAAACACATAATCAACTAATATTACTCCCAAATTCAATATAAAGTTAAGAATCGTATTAGTTGGAAGAAGTACTAAATTTGTAAGAATAGCAGCTATCAATATAGAATAAACTATCTTAAGCCCATAATCTTTATTAAACCTATATAAAAGAATTAAAGCTATATTAACAATAAACAATCCTAGATTATAACTAATTGAAATATAATTTTTACTTATGAAACTTAAAGCAGTAATAATAATAAACATAATTCCAACTGGTAAAGCATAAGTGTTAAACTTATCATCTTTAAACAATATCTTATTGGCAATCATACTTATTAAAATCAATACAGATGATACTAAATATGCATACATTGTATGATTAATTAAAATAGCTGTTACACCTATTAGATAGATATAGTTAACAATCTTATATGAATCAACTAAAATATTTTTTTTAACAAATTCAAAATATTCTATTATCAATATTACTAGTAAATGAATACTTGTAACTATTGGTAAACTTATATCATAGTTTACTTTATTAAATAAAATCATATCAAATAAGAACAAACTTCCAAATATAAGTAAAAGAGATAAAAGAGATGTTTCCATATCTTTATTTCTACTCATTACAATGATTATATTTGCTAAAGTTATAACTATAAATATTAAAGCATTAATAACACTCATATTTTCAAATAAAACTATCATTATACATGGAATAATAAATGTAAATAATTTTGATACAGTATAAATGCTTTTTTTATAAGCAAATATATTTAAGAAAAATACTAAAACTGATAAAGCTATAATTATATAAAACATATCAACATTATAATATTTAAACATTAAACTGATAAGTACAAAGAAAGATACATAAGTAACTTTAATAAATTCAATATTATTATAAACATAAGAAACTATTATAGAAAATATTCCAACAAAAATCGAAATTATTGAAAGATAAATATAAATTGCTCCTTCTGTTTCAAAAAATTCACTTAATAAGTCAGATCTTGAAAGAACAGGAAATATCATAAGTAATGATACAAAACCTATTCCAAAGAACCATTTGCTTGATAATTCCAGTTTTAATTCTTTCATTATTATAAATGATAAAAAGAATTGAACAATAGCAAATAAACCTAAGAATATAGCTCCACTTTCATAACTGATATTTTTATTTGATAAAACTATTCCTAACATCGCTACAAACATGATTATTCCAGCAAAATTAAGAACATAACCTAAATTTTTAGTTTGTCTATTCATCTTTATCAACCCAACGCAATTCCTTTGCTTTTTCCTTTATATTTAAATTTTTCATAAGAAATGCACATTCAATAAGTTCCATAACTGAACCTATAATCATTACTACTCCAATAATTCTTAAGAAAGTTTGAGCACTTTCAAATGGATTTGCAAGAAGTAATACTCCTAAAGTTATTCCAAGCAATGAAAACACTAAATTATATTTCCAAGCTGTAGAGAAATTTCTTATATTAATTGCAAATTGAAGCTTAACTATTGATTTAATACAAATAGTTATACCTATTAAAATAGTAATAAATTTTACTAAACTTTGAGTATTAATTATTAAGTATAATCCAACTCCCGAAGCAATTACTCCAAGAAGTAAAGATTTGCTTATCATTTTTTCTTCTGGTGTTGATTTAATATAATCAAATACCCAGAAACATCCAATAATAAGAGTCATTATTCCAATAATCATTGTAATAATTTTTAAAGAATTAGCTGGTTCCATCATAAGTACAACACCAAGTATCAATGTTGCAATAGATGAAATCAAACACGTCTTTCTATATTTTTTAGCACTACTATATAACATATAATCACATCCTAGATTAATTATATCACGTCTATTATGAAATTTATACGAAAAAAAGCATAAAAAAATGCAGTAGGCACTGCAACTTAATTATACAAAAATTATCTTACTTCTTCAATACTTTCAATTTCATTTAAATAAACTACACGATACTCTTCTTCATAATCTCTTATTGTTAAGGTTGAATAAAAAATCATATCTTCATAATCTTCAAAATCTTTAATTTCTACCAAGAGACCTTCTAAAGGTTCGCCCTCTTTAAATTCGATATGTACACACTTTTCAACTAATTCATCTAATTCCATAATACACCTCTAAAAAAATTATAACATACATAATAAATTATTTATATATGTCAAATAAAATGTATAGTTGAAATTTTACTCTTTCTTTTTTTTATCTTTATATTATAATTATACTAGGTGGTGTAACTAAAATGTTTTTTCACGATTAGTCTTAAAGATGCTGAAGAAACTTGTTTGGATTTAGTAGTTTATTAACAACAATTGATGATTTACAGAATACAACCACGGATAATATTAAACGCAGGATGTGATTTATTATTATTACTAGTGTATCATACTTATATTTTCGGATATGAGTGCTAGGCTATTTCATAGTAAATGAAAATTTTAAAAATTTATTTTATGACTTTATGTCGAATTTTAAAGTAGTATCTCATGTGTTGAGATTAAAATTTATTAATACTGGAAAATAAATTTTCCCCAAAATAACATTTTAATTTAAGTATTAATAAATAATAAGTAAAAGAAAAAAGCAACTAATTAAGGTTGCTTTTTTGATTGTCTAAATTTTTAATTATGTCATCAATTTCTTTAGAATCTTCCGAATTGAGTTCAATTCTAAAATTACGGATTCCTAAATTATAATAGTATTTAAGTTTTTCAATATTATTTGTTACTTTAGAATCAAGTATATGTGTTAAATGATTTAAAACGTCCGTTTTTATTGGATATTTACTTCCATTACGATCAACTAGTTTATATTCATTTTTCATACATTTAGTACATACAGTATCTTTATTAGCAACTTTGTTTACTGGACAATATTTTGTTATCATAAGTTCAAAAGTACTATAAAGCAACATCTCAACATTATAGTTATTGTGTTTCATAATACGTTCAATGTTATCATCTTCAAGTTCAATCGATAAAGTATTTATATCAACATATTTAGATAGATAATCCAAGGTTTCATGATTAGTTATATTCAAGAAATAATCACTTATTTTAGCACCATCATATATTTCACCTAATTCAGTTGCTAAAGTGTTTTTAATATTTGTTTCTTCATAAATTCTAGAACCACGATAATATATTTTAGGATTGTCTTTATATAAATTATAAAGATTTCTATCTATTACGTAGATACGATCAAAATAAGTTAAACATTTAAATAATTGTTCTTCATCTCTTACTAAAACACTTAAAGTTAATTTCTCTTCAAGAGGATTTTTATGCATTTCTCCATTATCATTTCTTTCAATTACTTCTTTTTTTGAATTTTCACGAATAGAAATTAGTTCTTCAACTGCATTTCTTCTTATAGCATTTAAATCTTTAATATTTATAAATTTAGATTCAAATTCTCCGACACTTATATTAGCTATTTTAAATGGAGTATTACCAAGTTTGGATAATTGTTTAATAATATCCTCCTTTTTTATACTTATATTTTTACTTGGAAAAACTATATCTGCCTCTTTTTTAACAACATTGATTCCATCAGTTATTTCAAGAATTGCATGATTTCCACTATGAGTAAACGTCACATCAATATCAACTTTTCTAACCGGTAATTCTCTATATTTGTTAATTACCGTTATATCACTTGTTTTATTAACTGAATCCCCGACACTTGCCTTAATTTTATTATCAATTACAGCAATGTTTTTACAAAAACTTGTAAGTTTTAATGATTCATCATAAAGAAAATTAACAATCATTCCATCATTAGTTTCATTTATTCTAATTCCATCTCCTTGATTTAGTTGAGAATCAAGTTTAATATAGATATATTTATTTGTTACCTTAAAGACTTTACCTAAATGAACTCCTACATGATTGGATGTATGAATATTAATAATTTCATCATTAGTTGCATTAAATAAATATCCATAAGTATATTGTCTATTAAATATCACCTTTAAATCTTCTTCATATTCAGATATTCTTAAGTCATCTTTCCCATAATAGTAATCAATTAAATTACGGTATAATCTAGTTACACAAGCAACATATTCTGGACTTTTCATACGTCCCTCAATTTTTAATGATTTAACACTTGAGTCCATGATTTCTTTAAACTTACTAACCGTTTTAAGCTCTTTTGTTGAAAGCAAATATTTTGAATCAGTTTTTACAAGTTGGTCATTTTCAAGCAATTTATATGGAAGTCGACAAACTTGAGCACATTCTCCACGATTGCCACTTCTTCCTAAAAGAACTGATGAAAATAAACATTCTCCAGAATAACTTACACACAAAGCTCCATGAATAAAAATTTCTTTTTCCATTGAAGTTTTATAACTATCAATAGTTGCAAGTGACAGTTCACGAGCAAACACTACACGTTTAACGTTTAAATCTTCTAAAATTCTTAAACCCGATTCACTTACATTGTGAACTTGCGTTGATGCATGTATTTCCAAATTAGGTAAACGTCTTTTTAAAAGAGACATAAGACCTAAATCTTGAACAATCAAAGCATCTACTCCAGTTTTATGTAAAAACAAACAATAATTATAAACATCTTCTAGTTCAGATTCAAAAACAACTGTATTAACTGTAACATAAATCTTTACACCATAAAGATGTGCAAAATGAATAGCTGAAATCATTTCTTCATCATTAAAATTGCCTGCAAAAGCACGCGCACCGAATCTTTTACCACCTAAATATATGGCATCAGCCCCATTCATAACTGCTGCTTTTAAAGAATCCATATTTCCAACAGGAACTAAAAGTTCTTTCATAATTCCACTTCCTAACTAAAAAAACTGAATAACTCAGTTTAATTAAATTTTACTAAAGAATGAGCAAATCTATATCCTTTTATGGCTATGAATCTTCCAAATTTACCTGGAATTGCACAAGCTCCAGCTTTTGAGAATATCAACCTTTTATAAAGTTTAGGATTATTTTCTTTTATACTCTTCCATAATTCTTTATATTGTTTTTCTCCTTCTTCATTCATTGCAAGACGAGAAAAAATTGTTCCAATTGTCATACAAAATACACATTCTCTATACATCATTTTTCTTAATTTCTTAGACTTTACTTCATCTAAATCATATTTATTACATACAAGTTTAGTAACAAGTACTTGATGTGAACTTCTTTTAATTAATTGAGGTTCTTGAACTGATTGATCTTCTCTTCCAATAAAATATCTATAGAAATCTAAATCCATATAATAAATTGTTTTAGTATTTACAAATGGAATATAAATAAATAAGTTATCTTCATAGAAAGTATGTTTTGGTAAATCCATGCTTGATGCATCTAATACACTTTTTTTATACATCAATGAATGAAGCGATAAATATTGAGTTGGTTTAAATTTCTTCATTTCATCCCAAGTCATTTCTTCATTTTCTTTAAACACATTTTTAAATGAAATAGTTTGATTGATTCTACCATCAGTATAAGTATAAACATAATTCATAATAATTAAATCTGAATCAATTTTTTTAATCTTTTTAAGCAAAGTCTTATATGCCTTTTTATCAACCCAGTCATCGCTGTCGACAACTTTAAAATATTTTCCTGTAGCGACACTTAATCCTGTCATTATTCCTGCACCATGACCACCATTTTCTTGATGAATAGCTTTAACAATTTTTGGATATTTTTTTTGATACTTATCAGCTATCTTACCTGTTTTATCTTTAGAACCATCATCTATTATAATTATTTCTACATCTTCACCACCAATAAGTAAAGACTCTATACAGTTTTCCATATAAGCTTCTGAGTTATAACATGGAACTACAAAAGATATATACTTCATTATTAACACTTCCTAACACATTCATTATATCAAATATAAATTATCAAAACAAATAAAAAGGCATTAAATGCCCAATTCACCATCTTTTAAAACAATTTCCTCACCACTTAATGCACTTTCAATACCAAATTGAAAATCTTGATACTCTTCAGTTTCATTTACAACTGTAACATCAATGGTTTTCTTCTCAAAAGATTTAATTAAATCCATAGTTCTAATAGAACATTCAACTTTTATATTTCCTTTAAAATACACTTTAAAATAACTATCAAAACTATTATAACTAGTAATATTAAGAGTAACAACTCTAGTTTCATTAGGAGCCAATATTCTATTTTCATCATAGGTTAATTCATTGCTTACTAATGAAGATGTTAAAACATCGGTTTCTGTTGTTGATGGATTTATAAAATAAGAAAACGAAAGAGATGTAAAACAAGTACAAATTATAAACATAATTGATATAGCTAAAAATATGGTTTTATTTTTATTATCCACGATTATCACCTAGCATTATTATAGCATCTATTTAAATTACAAACAATATGATATAATTCTCATAGGTGAGATTATGAAAGAATTTTATATCCTTATACTCTTATTTTATTGCTATTCATTTATTGGCTGGCTTATAGAAATAGTAGTAACTTTATTAAAAATGCACAAATTCATTAACCGAGGATTCTTAATTGGTCCAATGTGTCCAATATATGGTTTTGGTGGAGTTCTAATAACATTGCTTTTAAACAATTATGCAAAAGATCCTTTAGTTTTGTTCATAATGGCGATTGTTCTATGTGCAACCCTTGAATATATTACTTCATATATTATGGAAAAAGTATTTAAAAATCGTTGGTGGGACTATAGTGATCAAAAATTTAATATCAACGGACGCATTTGTTTAGAGTGCGCTATTCCTTTTGGTATCGCTGGTATTGTAATGTTTTATGGAATAAACCCATTTTTAATAAACTTGTTTTCAATATTTAATATGATAACATTAAGAATAATTTGCTACGCATTATTAGGAATTACGTTAATTGATATAATTTTATCGTTTAACATTATAATGTCATTAAAGAACATATCCAATACAATAAGATGTGATTCTACAGAAATAATTACTAAAAAAGTTAAAGAGATATTAAGTAGTAAAACTTTTTTACATAAAAGATTAGTTGCATCATTTCCTGATATGAAAGTTTTCAATAAAATAATCGTACTAAAAAATAAATTAAACAAGGATAAAAATAGACTTAATGAAGAATTAAAAGAAACAAAAAGAAGATCAAAGAAAAAGAAATCAAAAAAATGATTTCTTTTTTCTATTTAACAAGTTTTTTCATCAATTGAACATGTATTAGTATCAGTATTTAGCTTATCAAACATACAATTAAATTGTTCTTTTATTTTACATTTGATTCCTTCATCGATTTCCATATATGGATCAGTTAATTCTTTTACTATTCCACTTTCCATATTTATAGCTTCCCCATTTTTTACAACTACCACATTTGGAGCATAAATTCTTTTTTCATCAATTTTAACTTCTTTAGTTTTTCCTTTTTTAGTTTCATATTTTAAAGGATTATAATCGGTTAAAACAGGATTTAAAAGTTCAAGTAAACGATAATATGCATCTGTTCCTTCTTTAGTACGAACAGGTTCATTACTATCATTTAATTCATATGTATCACGTATTTCTTTTATATCAACATAGTATACCTTTTTTACACCTTTTTCTAATGATGAATCAATAAGTGATGTCATTACACTTCTACACCATGGACAAGTACTAAATCCAAAATATACAACAAAAGTTTTGTCTTCTTCAATCATATTAACTAATTCTTCAGCAGTTTTATAAACAAATGGATTATTATCAGCGATTGTTAATTCTCTTACTTTTTTTCCATTTCCTAGGTCATTATTATTAACACTCTCATATTCATTTTTAAATTTATAAGCATCTGTTACTGTAGTTATTGGAATATCATGCTCTGCATACAATTCAGAAAATATATATACTATTCCAACTGTCACCAATAAGAATAAACAGATTACAAATATTATTGTTCTTTTCTTCTTGTTCATTTTATTGCCTCATTTCTTTAAAATATTATAACAAACATATATAAAAAAATAAATAAAAAAAATAAATTGAGTTATAATGTCCAATGTAGTATAATTTCATTAGTATTGGGGACGATGTGATGAAAAGATTTTTTAATAAATTAAAAAAAACAAAACTGAGCACAAGATTAGTTTATTTATTTGTAACAATTATATTTATTGGAAGCTATAGTTACTTATTTAAATCACTTTTGTTGCTTAATAATATAGAAAATAACTTAAGAATTATTGGACTTATTTCCTTAGGAATAATGTTATTATTTTATGTTTTTGGTTCTCTTCTTTTACTTTTATCAAAGAAGAATAAAACTGTAATCGCATTATCATTCCTAGCTATGATTATTTCTAGTTTTTCAATCATTGCATCACTTGCCATAAATCGTGTATATGGTCTCTTAGATAATATGAGTAAAGATAAAATTTTATATACAACTAATATGATTTTAAAAAAAGATAAAGAATTTGTTAATGATGAGTCATTTAAAGTTGGTATCTTAAACAATGAAACAGATGTAGAAGGAAATGTTTTACCAAAAGAATATATAAAGAAAAATAATTTAAAGATAAATGTAAGTGAATATAATTCAAACTTTGAATTGCTTGAAAAATTATATAATGGTGAACTTGATGCCATCTTTATCACAAGCAATTATGTGATCAATTATGAATCATACGAATCATATAAAAACATTGAAGATGAAACTAAAGTAGAATTTACTTATTCTAAAGAAATGAAAAATCAAGATATCATTGAAAATCCAACAACCGTAGATAAACCTTTTACTGTTCTAATAATGGGTGTTGATTCCACAAGTGATGTATTAAATGCTAATCAAGCTTTTAATGGAGACACACTTATGCTTATAAGTTTTAATCCTCATACATTAAACGCGACTGTATTTTCAATACCAAGAGATACTTATGTACCAATTGCTTGCTTAAAAGGAGAATCATCAAAGATTAATTCTTCTGCAGCTTATGGATCCACTTGTGTAATAAATACAATTGAAAACTTAGTTGATATAAAAATAGATTATTATGTAAAAATTAATTTTAAAGGCGTTGTTGATTTAGTTAATGCTTTAGGAGGCATCGATATAACTGTTCCAGAAAAAATAAACTTCTGTGAACAAAACTCAAAAAGAAGTAAAAAGACTCAAGATTTACAATGTATAAAAAGTGGATATCAACATATGGATGGAGAAAAGGCCCTAGCGTTTGCAAGACATAGACATACACTTCCAGCAGGAGATTTCCAAAGAGTTCAACACCAACAATTAGTAGTTGAGGCAATTGCAAATTCAGCTAAGAATTTAAAAAATGTTGATGCTTTCTTCAAAGTACTTGATTCCGTTTCAGCAAATATTGATACAAACATGTCAACAAATCAAATGATGAATTTATATAATGTTGGTAAATCAATGTTATTTAGTGGAAACTCAGGTTCTATGATAAATATTCAAAAGACTTATCTTACAGGATATGACTTAACAATGTATGTAAATAATTTAAGAGCATCTGTATATACATTCCAATATTATGAACAAAGTCTTGAGGAAATTAAGCATGCTTTAAAAGTTACTCTTGAACTTGAAAAAAATGATCCAGTAAAAACATTTAATTTCTCAGTAAATGACACATATGAAATTCCTGTTATTGGAAAAAAATATTATACAGTAAAAAGACAAGAATCAATTCCTAATTTTAAAAATAAATCAATTGAATATGCAAAAAGTTGGTGTCAACCAAGAAATATAAGTGTAGTTGAAAACTATGTACAAAACACAAATTACACTGATGGAACAATCATTAATCAAAGTGTTAGAAATGGTATTTTAACTACAGGAATATCATCAATAACATTTGATGTAGTCAAAAACGAGCAAGATTAAATTCTTGCTTTTTTCATGAAAAAATACCAGATTACTCTGGTATTATGACTTTTTCTATTTACAACTTCTTTGGTCGTTTATAGTTTTAACAATAACTTCATATCGATTTAGTATATCATCTGAAAGAACTGATTCCATAGCAGGTATACTAGCATCCATCATCAAATCAACTGATCTATCCAATAAAATATTATGGACTTCAAGTGACTCATCATGAGTTACAATATTCAAATTTTCATGTTCACAATAATAACTAACCCACTTAATCAATTCATTAAGAACTTTCTCATAATCGTTTTTTGCTACCCTTAAAGATTTTAAGTTAATAGCAATTGTTAACTTACCTATAATATCCGCAAAATCTCTAATCAATGTTTGACTAATCATAAAATTCACCTAACTTTCTCTCTATAATTTTTTAAATATTCGGTAATTTTACATTTTCTCATAAAGTATACTTATTTCTTAAGATTTCTCCAATTCCTTTGTTTCCTTATATTCATAATTTAATCTATTTTGTTTAGTAACAATAGATTCTCCTAAATTTCTTTCTATATCTTCTCTTGCAACTCTTGCTGCATGTCCACCCATTCTAGCAATTTTCTTATTTGGTTCTAAGCCTTGTGGTTTATGTTTTTCTGCTAGTCTTTTTGCAGTTTCTTCTGATAAATCAGTTAATATTATTTCAATATTATCCATATTGTCTCTCAAAGACTCTTTACGAAGTCCTTTATATTGTTTATATTCTTTTGCAGTCATACCAGACCACTCTTTATAAATTTCGTTGGTTAATATTGCAAATTCTTTACCTTCAGTTATACCGTTTTCTTGCCAAACATCCGTTAATTCTTTTCTATCTTGAATTCCTTTTAATCTTTTTGAAATCCATTTTTCATCGTAACCTTTTGCACGATATATATCTATTGCTCTTTGAGCTGCAAGTGATGGATCAAATACTTCATCAATTCTTTCACTTCCTAATTTAGCTAACCATACTTTTATTGGTTCTGCATTTTTGCTAGGAATTGATTCAATTATTCTAAACATTCCTTCTATATCAACAACATCTGTCAATCTATATTTGCCGTCTTGAGCTTTTAATTTCAACTGGTGACAATTTGTCACCGTTTCATTACCTTCTTCTTTTAATCGTTGTTTTAATTTATTCCAATACTTTCTACTATCCTTACTTTCCGAAATTACTCCAACTATATCAACAACACTGATATAATATTTTTCATCTTCTTTATTCCATACAGTTCTTATTGTTTTATTATTAAATATTTTATTAATTAAATGCATTTTATCTTGATTCATTTATAACCTCCTCCTCTATTTCAAATTTAAATAACTCAATAACATCTTTACATTTTTTGCGTTGTATCCTATATACTAATATCTTATTGTTAGATAATTATTTTTTTTATTACTAATACATCATATCTATAAAAGTCATTACAACGTCTTTTATACCCATTTTTTCTGCGTACAAAGATAGCTTGTTGAGATCTTTATCCTTTCTTTTTAAATACTTTCTTACACTATATTTAATAAGTTCTAAATCTATTCTATTTTTAGATCTAATAATATCACATATACATCTTTCAATATCATATGCTTTAACTTTATTACCCATAGAAGTTTTTACTTCAATAAGGCCAAGTTCATAAATATCATTATCAACATAAAACACATTATGTTTTCTTAAGTGAATACTATTATAGTTTCTCTTTACAGTTATATCATAGACTCCATTCGGATCTTTTAAAGATAATCCATGAAAATATAAAGCTGTCATGTGAGAAAATATTACATTAGGCATACTTAAACCGAAAACATAATAATTATCAACATTAGTTTTAGTATCAATATAAATACCTGATGCCACTTTTTTTATAATACCTTTATCCTGCATAATTGAAAGATACATTCTGTGTATATCAAACATATCAAGTTCTTTTGAAGTAATATATCCATTATTTCTTTTCATAAGTTCTTCAATAATTTCGATATAGCTCTTATCTTGAAACTCCTTTATAGTTAATTTTTCCATATAACACCATTTGACTTTTCTACTTAAATTATATTACATTCAGTTAATAAGTCAAGTAATAATTTATATTTGCAAAAAAAATACCAGATTACACTGGTATTATTAATTCTTTTCCTATACTCAAAACATTACTGGTTAAGTTATTAGCAACTTTTATAGCATTAACTGTTGTATTATATTTTCTTGCTATTGAATATAATGTATCTCCTGATTTTACTATATGTGTTTTTACATCAAAACTGCTAGGTATAATAAGTTCTTGTCCAATTGATAAGGCATCTGATTTTAAATTATTAAGTTCTTTAATTTTGCTAACTGTTGTACTATATTTTTTAGCTATTGAATAAAGATTATCACCTTTCTCAACTACATATGTATTAGTAGTTTGATCTTTCTTTTGACCATTAACCAACAATTTTTGATTAACAGAAATCATATTGCTGTTTAAATTGTTCAAATCTTTTAACTTATCAACAGTTATTCCATATTTTTTAGCTATTGAATATAATGTATCTCCTGATTTAACAGTATAATAGTCTAAATCATCTTTGGAGTAACCAATATAATCTAAAAGTGCTTCTAAAGTTGCATATGCATAACGTTCATAATTTTTCTTTAATTTAGCTGCATCTTTAGTATTATCCAAAAAGCCATATTCCACAATTATTGATTCATAAGGAGCCGTATCTCTTAAAATAAAGTAATAATCTTTGCTTGGATTAGATGTTCCACGTTTTTGATAATATTTTCTAATTGTTTGACCATTTTTAGCAAGCTCATTTAACACTTTGGAGGACAAAGTTTCATTATTACGTAATGCATAAATTACTTCAGCACCTTCAGCACCTCCTGCATTTATGTGATTAGATACAACAATAACATTACTATCATTTCCAAAAGCATTCTTAATTCTATTAATTCTTTGAGTTGGACTCAATGTTTCATCTGTTTCCCTTGTAATATAAACAGGAATTCCAAGTCTTTTTAACTCATTATACATTATTTTACTAATAGCTAAAGTCATATTTTTTTCGATTATATCATTTCCACTTGCACCGTTATCAGTACCACCATGACCAGGGTCAATTATAATCTTATAATTATTCATAGTATCACCTAAAATAGTGTATGAAAAAAAATGAAATATGGCACTCACATTTCATTTTTATCTATTTAGTCTCATAAAGCAAATTAGATTTACTTATTACTTTATCTAATTTAGTTATATCGTTACTTTTATATATTTTATTTATGATCGATAAACTTTGTTTAGTATAATATACTTTTTTTCTCTTTTTTAAACAACTATCACTTACATATAAATCATTTGTATAAGTGTTCTCACTTAAATCATAACCAGTAAATTCATCAAACTTCTCACTTCTATTTATTATTGTTCCAAGATTTTCATAATATGTAACAAAAGCTAAACATTCATTTTCATATTCAAAATAAACATATTTTGTATTTCCAAGCACTGGAGTAGTAAGTTTTAATGAATGATTTTCAAAAGTAACATTCATCGTACGTTTATCATAATTTTGTTTAATATAAACATGGTCTAATAAAAAATTAAATACAATAACCGACATTATGAAAACAACAACAAACAAAATTACTAAGTTAAAAATCCTAATAGTTTTATTTTTAAGTTCCACATTCCCAACTACATCTATCATATTTTTTTCAAACTTATCCTGATATTCATCTTTTTCCAATTTCTCTCCGGATAAGAATTCATTAATTGATATTCCTAAAACCTCACATATTGAATTATACATGGACATATCTGGCATACATTTTCCATTTTCCCATCTTGATATACTTCTGCTATTAACATTTAATTTTTCAGCTAACTCTTCCTGAGTTAAATGACACTCTTTACGCCTTTCAGCAATAAACTTACCAATTTTCTCTTGATCCATAACCTTCTTCCTTTCTGTCTTTATACTACAAAATATATTTTATATAATACACGACATAAAGTGAGAATTATCTATTTTTCATTATATTCATCCAAGAAACTTTTATATTCACCATTCTTTTTAGTTCCTAAAACACAGTTTAAATTAACATTATCCATACTTTTAAATATATTATAATCAATTTCTCTATTAATTTGTCTCATCTTTTTTATTAATTCTTTCATTTCTTTTCTTTTACTTGTTCCATCATTGATTAAAGAACAACCTTCAGTAAATCTACAAGCACAGTTGATAAATGTAAGTTCATTATAATTTCTCCAAGAAATAATAGCGCCCTCTTTCACCAAATAAAGAGGTCTAATAAGTTCAAGTCCTTCATAATTATCCGAATGAAGTTTAGGCATCATAGTTTTAATCTCAGCTCCATAAAACATTGAAAGTAAAGTTGTTTCAATAACATCATCAAAATGATGACCTAAAGCGATTTTATTACATCCAATTTCTTTTGCTTTATTATATAAATAACCTCTACGCATTTTTGCACATAAATAACAAGGACTTTTAGAATCAATTGTCGATACAACATCAAAAATATCACTTTCAAATATTTCAATTGGAATATTAAGAATACGTGCATTATCCTCAATGTATTTACGGTTATACTCATTATAGCCAGGATCCATTACCACATATCTAGCTTCAAAATTAATTTTGCCATGACGTTTTAATTCTTGAATACATTTAGCAAGTAAAAATGAATCCTTTCCTCCACTTATGCAAACCATTATTTTATCATTATCTTGAATAAGTTCATAAGTCTTAACAGCTTCAATAAATTTAGACCATATTTCCTTACGATATTTCTTTATAATACTTTTTTCAATTTCTTTATATTTTTCCATAACACTCCTAAATTTTAACCAATAATATTATTCATCACTTCAATAAATTTATCAATTTCTACATTCGTTGTCAAATGGCTTAAACTAAGTCTAATTGAAGAACTAGCAAGTCCTTTATTTTTAGTAACTGCATATACAAGTTTAGATGGTGTTTCAATTGGGCAACAAGATGTTTTAGTAGAAACATATATTTCTGAATCGTTGAGTCTTTTTTGAAGATCATTAGACTTCCTATTTTGAACACTAAAATTAATAATATAAGGTATTGAATTATTATTACTGTTTATTGTAACATCCTTTTTACCTTTTAAATATTCAACAATCTTTTTATTCTTATCTATAACAGAAATACGTCTTTCTTCCATATTATCCATTGCTTTTTTAAGAGCAATAGAAGCCGATGCAATTAATGCTGTATCCGGTGTACCACTTCGATAAATTGTACTAGATTTTCCTCCATTTATTTGTGGCTTTAAAAACACATTATCACGTTTTACTAAAATACCTACCCCAGAAAGTCCATAAAACTTATGAGGTGTTATCGTTATTAAATCAACACCGTTGTAATCAATATCAACTTTACCGATAGCTTGACTAGCATCAGTATGAAAAAAACAATTTGGATATTCCTTTAAAATAGAAGCAATTTCCTCAATAGGTTCTCTTATTCCGAGTTCTGAATCAACAGAAGTAATACTTACTAAGATGGTATCATCTCTTAACATTTTCTTTAATTCATCAATGTTAATAATTCCATACTTATCAACAGGAATAATCTCAACCTCAAAACCAAGTTCTTGTAAATATGTACAAGACGATACAATTGAATTATGTTCTAAAGAACTTATAAGTATATGCTTTCCCCTACTTTTATATCTTTCACATACACCTTTAATAACTAAATTGTTGCTTTCACTTGAACCACTTGTATAAATTATTTCATTCTCTTTAACATTAAGAAGTTTAGCAATATTCTTAGTAGCTTCATCTATAACCATTTTTGCTTTCATCCCAAGTGTGTGATTTGAATTTGGATTCGCATAATATTCTTTAGAAACGCGAATAAATTCATTTAAAACTTCATCATCAACAGGAGTTGAAGCAGCATAATCTAAATAGATCATATTATTTCACTGTACCTTTCCAATTTTCAAACTTATCTTTATAACTCTCAACATAATTTGCATAAGTTGCTTCACTAGTAATACTTTCAGTATTAATCTCAATTTCATTTTTTATATTTTTGCTTAATTCCATTTATTTATTGATAGTTTTACTTTTTGAACAACCACACATCACCATAGTTAAATATATCACAAAAAACGAAAATATGATTTTTTTCATAGAGTTACCTCAAGAGTATATCCTAAATCATTTATACATTTTTCTATAACTGACATTTCAAGAGTTCCAACATATTCTATCACAACTTTACCGGTTTTTAAATCCACTTTAACCCCATCAAAGTTAAGAAAATATTTTTTCACTGAAGAAACACAATGAGAACAACTCATACCTTTAACAATTATTTATAATTTATTATTTTTTTTAAACATATTTATCTTCCTTCCTTATTTAATTTCAATATTCTTAAAGAATTAAATAAAGCAGTTGATAAAGCATAAACTTGCATCGCTTGTATTGGTCCACAAGTCATAAAACCATTTAATAAACCGATTATAAATGGACTTTTTGAACTTTTTTTTAAAATTAAATCATTTAACATTTTTATATGAATTATACCTAACATATTTAAAGACATTATAAACATCAAAACCGAAGCAATAACAATAATAATTCCTGAATACGTATCATTTATGCTTAATACACTTCCAACTAAACCGCCAATAAACGTATATGAAATAAAACGTCATCACAATATCGATCTTCACTAATCATTTGTTGAATACCATTGATTTGATCAGCTATTATTTTAAGTCTTCTAGTCAAATCCCTTTTTTCTTCATCAGTTCTATGCTTGCTTCTTGTACATTTACACTCCCTTTTCATAACATCACCAAAATCATTATAGGGTATATGGTGATAACTTTCAATTTAAAAATAAAAAGAGAATAGATAAATCTATTCCCACATATCCGTATAGTCATCGTTTTTACTATACTCTTTATCCATTTTATTTATATAAGCATAATATTTATATAAACTACTGTTTGGATTTTTATAACTAACTTTTTCGATTCTAACTCCTTTAAGAAGAGACTCAGCAATATATAAGTATTCTGAATCTTTACCAGCTATTAATGCTGTATGCCCCCAACGAGCGATCACATCCCCTACTTTATAATCACCAGAGTTTGCATATTCATATGTTAAAGAATGCATTTCTCCGACATCACTCATATCTTTATGTCTATCGTTAATACCTGCTCCAATATCTCCAACGTCAAGGCCAGAATTGTATAAAGACCATGTAACAAAACCTGAGCAATCTAACCCGTTCGGCATCTTTGCTCCTGGTTTATATCTATTATGATCTTGTAAATTAGTTAATGGACAACCCCATATGGCTGGACCTTTATGCGACACTTTTATATCTTTAAATTTATCTTCACTTAAGTATAGTCCTTTATGATAATATCTTCCCTCACCATCAGCTTTTCTTACTCCTGATTCATGCATTCTACCATTTTCATAAAAGTAAGATACTTTATATTTAAATGACAATGTCATAAATCTTATTGTTTCAATCAATGCTGCACGTGTTCCTTCACCTTTATTTAAAACTCTAGTTCTCAAAGCTTCATCTATAATATGGGCTTCTTCTTCAGTATAGGCATGACAAGGTAAAAACTTTTTTTTATCATCAAGCTCCGGTTTTCTAATCAAATCCGTTACGGTAACACTTACTTCATCCTTTTTTCCGCTTTCACTTTTTAAAGTAACAACTGATGTTCCCAAGTTAACACCAACTATTTTTCCATCACTTATACTTACTATATCTTCATTTTCACTTGACCACGTTAATTTATAATCATCTTTTGAACTCTCTATATCATAGTTTAATTTTTCACTTTCTCCAATAGCCAAATAAAATGTATCAACTTTAAATTTAATACTTTTTACACCATCATCAATTTCAGTAATTGTTGGTATAAAATGAATTTCTTCTTTTCTATTGATAACGTCATAAGCTATAAAACATGAAATTATAAAGATAATTATTGAAATAAATAAAGATGCTTTTTTCATATTAACCTCACATATTGAATATAATATATAATTTAATATTTAGCAATAAAATAGTTAAAAAAAGTAGTAAATTTACTACTTAAATTCCAAGCAAAATAGTTGCTATATTAAAATATATTATTAAAGAGCATGCATCAACTATTGTAGTTATAAAAGGACTTGCCATAACTGCTGGATCAAAACCAAGTTTTTTGGCAAACATTGGTAAAGTACAACCAATAAATTTAGCGAGAATAACAGTTGCAATTAAAGTTAAACAAACGCAAAAAGCAACTTTTATACTTACAGCATCAATTATTAAAAGTTTAACAAAGTTACAGATAGCTAAAGTTAAAGCACATAAAATAGATACTCTAAATTCTTTAAAAACAACTTTAAATATATCTTTAAATTCAATATCATTTAAAGAAAGTGCACGAATAATACTTACGCTTGCTTGACCACCAGCATTCCCTCCAGTATCCATAATCATCGGAATAAAAGCTGTTAAAATAGTTACGCTTGCTAAAGCTGATTCAAAGCTTTCGATAATTTTTCCAGTAAAAGTAGCAGATATCATCAAAAGCAAAAGCCAAGGTATTCTTGCTTTATAGGTTTCAAATACACCTGTTTTATCATAAGGTTTATCAACAGGTATAATTGCTGCCATCTTTTTTATATCCTCAGTTGCTTCACTTTCAAATACATCAAGAACATCATCAATCGTGATAATACCAACAAGTCTATTTTCAGAGTCAACTACTGGCATAACTGTCAAATTATATTTATGAAACATATTAGCAACTGCTTCTTGATCAGTAAAAGTTGAAACATATATCAAGTCTTTTTTACAAACATCCTTTATCTTATTTGTTTCTTTAGCAAAAAGAAGGTCAGTTGCTTCAATACTTCCATATAATTTTCTTTTATGATCTACTACATAACATGTATTAATAGTTTCATAATAACTGATTTCATTTTCTAGTTTTAGAATTGCGTCCCCAACTAATGTTTCACCTTTAAATTCAACATATTCAACTGTCATAATAGATCCAGCAGTATCTTCTTCGTATCTTAATAGTTTATTAATATCTTTTCTCGTGTCATCACTACAATTTTTTAAAATCTTATCAACAATATTTGCTGGCATTTCCTCAAGGACATCAGTTGCATCATCAGCAAACATTTCATCAATTAAAGAAACAGTTTCCTTTTCACTCAGCTCCCTTAAAAGATTAGTAGCTACAACTACATCAAATTCTGAAAAAACCTCAACTGCTTTATCTTTAGGAATAATCCTAAAAACCATAGCTAAATCTGAATTAGATAAATCACTTATCACTTCAGCCAAATCACTAATATTCATTTTATTTATAACGTTTTTTAACTCATTAATGTTCTTCTCATCAATAAGTTTCTTTATATTTTCTTTCATATAAACCTCCAAATTTGATATTATTTTTATAATTTATATACCTCAGGTATCCGTCCATAAAAAATATCACCTCCAAAAGTTTAACAAAAACATTATAATATATATTTATTCAAAAAAAAAGATTTAGAAACTCTAAATCTATTTTTTACTTTTTTTAGTATTCTTTTTTGCTGTATTTTTATTAGTTGAAGTTTTCTTACTTTTTGATTCTTGCTTTTCAGTTTTTTTTGTATCTTTTACTTCTTCTTCTTTTTCTTCAACTTCCATATCAGTTTCAGAATCAGGTTCTACATATTCACTAGCATTACTTCTACCAAATAGAATAGCAACTACAACAGCTGCAGTTATACCAAGAATTACATAACCAACAACATCATTTTTTTTCTTTTCCTCTGTTTTAGTATTTGAACCAGTACTATCTACTTTTATAGAACCATCTTGTATTCCAGCAACAACATCAACATAATTTGAATCAGAATATTCCTCATTAATAGCTTTAACTATTTTTTCTGGACTAGATTCTTCTGAAAAACCAGTAAAATATTGATCACCAATTACATAAAATGGAACACCATCAACATTAAAGTTAAAATAACTTCCAACTTTAGTCATAAGATCACTGTTGTTCTTATCACCCCATACTTCATAATCAACTATACGAAATTTAGAATTGATAGTTTTATCTTTTTCTAGTGTTGCAGTATAGTTATGAAGTTTTTGACAATAACCACATGTTGATCCATAAAATATATAAAAATTAATTGGGCCCTTTTCTGCTTTCTTTGTGGTCTTTGCATTTACTGTTACAAAAGGAAATACAACTAAAACCATAATCATTAAAATTTTAAAATATTTTTTCATTACCATAATCCTCCTTAATAAATTATAACATAATATATAATATTTGAGATATTTTTTTTATAAAATTACTGATGTAGATATTCCAAGAGGTATTCCTACAAAATACCAAATTAGAATTAATACAATCCACATTGCTAAGATAACAAGCGAATATGGAATTAAATACTTAATTGATTTTACCAGTCCAGTTCCATCTTTTTCATACTTCTCCATGAATGATACATATATAACAAAGTAAGCCATTGCTGGTGTAAGTGGATACATTATACTAGAAGAAACTGTAAAAACTAGTTGAGCAAACTCAGGTGAGAATCCCGCAGTCATCATCATAGGTACAACTGTGCCTGAAAGAATTGCCCAACGGTTTACAAATGATGGAAGTAATATTGTTGAAATCATACTAATTATAAACACAAGAAGTATAAGTGGAACTCCAACAAAATTAGTGTTACTTAACATCTTTGCAAGTGCAGCGGTAACCAACGCCCCAATATTAGTATACTTAAGTAGGCTAATAAACATACTAGCACAGAAGATTAAAACAATTACTTTTCCTATTCCATCAAGAGAATGTGACAAAAAATCACATATATCACGATGATTATTTATTGATTTTGTACCAATTCCATATAATAATCCTAAAATGAAGAAAAGTATTGTAACTACAAATACAAATCCACTATTGAAGAATGAATCATATCCAAATAATTTATCAATATATCTTGTTTGAGAATAATCCAAGAAATTTCCTCCAAAAGGCACATTTGGAATTATATTATAGATAAATATTAATAGGTATATAGTCGCTCCAAATAATGCTAAAAGTAATCCTCTTTTCTCTCTACGAGTTAATTTTTCTTTTGGTTCAACAATTTCTTCATCAACTTCATATTTACCAAGTTTTGGTGCAATAATTCTTTCTGTTATATATGTTAATAAGCATGAACCAACAAATATAGCAACAATCATAATCAGTAAAAAGGAAAATGATGATATTACATAACCACTAGAAATTACATTAGCGCTCATTATCGTATAATCAGCAAGTGATGATCCAACACTTGAAAGCATAAAATTCATTCCAAATCCAAGAGACAATGCAGCAAATGATGAAATTATTCCAACAATTGGATTTCTCTTACCATATTTAAATAATAATGCTGATAATGGTATAAGTATTACAAAGCACAAATCTCCAGTTAAGCTTGCTAAAATACATATCAACATAAGTATAAAGGTAACAGTTGTTTTAGAAACATTCTTCGTTAAAACAAAGAAAATAGTATCCAAAAATCCGCTTCTATCCATTATTCCAATACCAATCAATATAATTAACAACATTGAAAGAGGCGTAAATGATACAAATGAAGAAACAGTATTAGAAAAAATATACTTAATTCCACTTAAATTTAAAAGGGATTCTACTGTAACCAATGTTGATTCATAATTACCAGTTTTAACATTAATTTTATTATAAGTAACAGACGCATCAAATAAATCTAAAATTCCACTTAGTAGAACTACAAGTCCACTCATAAGTAAAAAAGCCATTATCGGATGCAACATTACGCGATCACGCAAATTTTTAAATTTTTTCATTTTCGACTCCTTTAAGTTTTTTCTTAAACTCTAATCTATCCATCATTACCTCATGTCCACAGTTAACACATTTTATTTTAATATCAACACCATTTCTAGTAATGATCCATTTATTTGTTCCACACGCATGTGGTTTTTTCATTATAACAGTATCGCCTACATTAAAGTTTTTTTCCATTATGTACCTCCACTTGAGGATAAGGAATCTTTATTCCGTCTCTATCAAATTGTCCCTTTATAATTCCTAACGCTTTTCTTTTCATATCAAATTTAGAATCCGGTTTAGCATGTACTCTAAATATATAAGTAACTGAAGAATCATTCATACTTTCAATACCTAAATATTCACAAGGTTTTACTATATTTGGAAGTTTATTAATTCTATCCATTGCTTTTGCAAGAGATTTTTTTACGTTTTCCTCAGTTTCTTCATAAGCAACATCAACCATAATTGGAATACTTGCATGTTTTTGACTCATATTTATAACATGAGATATTTCACGGTTTGATATTATTAATATATTACCATCAAAATCTCTTACTTTAGTATTTTTAAGACCAAGTCCAATAACATATCCAATAAAATCATTTATTTGAACCAAATCGCCTATTATAAAATAGTTATCCATTATAATATTACATCCACTTATGATATCTTTAAGCATATCTTGAAAAGCAAGACCAGCTATAGCACCAGCAATTCCAAGACCTGCTAGAATTCCTTTTACATTTACTCCATAAGTAGCAAGAATAATACATAATCCAACAAGTATTAAAATATATTTTAAAACACTGCTGATAAGAACTACTATAGTATTTCTTTTTTTATCCTCTAGTTTACTAGTATTAGTTATTAACATTCTTTTAATTGCTCTAGATAAAATGTTCATAAGTAAATAGCAAGATAATACAACTATTATAGGAACATAAAATTTTGGACTAGAAATAAAGTCAACAATTTTTTCAATATTCATCATTTTATTCACCAAGTATATTATACCTTAAACACAAGAAAAAAGACAAGTTTTACTTGTCTATTTAAGTTTCTTCTTTTTAGCTTTTTCTTTTACATACGATAAAGAATCCTTTATTCCACTTACTCTTAATCCCTTAAGAGGTTGGCATATACTTTCACATAAATTAACGTGTTTTATATGTTTTAAAAGATAACTACCATACTTAGTCTTCTCTTTATTTTTAAATTTATCGTAATTAGGTATTTTGTTTGCATTACTGTAAACACTGCTCAAATCCACAAAAATGTCTTCGCCATCTATACTTATATATTTATCATACCTAGAATAAATTTTTAAAAATTCATCAATATTTCCTTTTACTATATTAGAAACTTTATTAGGATTTTCAATAATAAATCTAATGTCACCCTTATATGATAGAGAACAAATCATTTCAAAGAGTTCATAAATACTTAACTTTTCTTTATTTAAAATAAGCAAAGATGTAAGCAAAACACTTTCCCTATTAAAATTAATTACATCATCAAGTTTTTTTGTACTTTTAAAAGAATAAATTGGTTTTTGCATTCTACCAGTTACATAAAAACTACTCCAAGTACTTAAATGCTTTATAAAATCTTTAGTTTCTATAACACCAAACTTATAATTAACTTTTCTATCTCTCACTACGTTATATATAATACCAGTTCTACCCTTTAATTTTTTAGAACTCAATTTTATTATTTTTTTTCTAGTGCTTTCAGTATAATCTTCGGGATTTTTAGCAATATCATTAGTTAACCAGTCTTTTAAAGAATCAACTACAAATATAAAATCCATACTTTTTACAGTTTTTGAATTGTAACCTGCTTGATGAAAAAAACTTGATCCATATCCATAAGCAGCCGTGATTCCATCCTTAGATGAAATTATATTTTGTGCTTCTTTAATATAATCCATAAATTATTCTCCAATTTTAACGTTTAATATTTCCATTATTCTATCTAAATCACTGCTGGAATCAAATGGAATAACAATCTTTTTCTTAGAAACAACAGCTTTAGAACCAGTCATTTCTCTTAAAGTATTTTCATATATTTTAAGTTTTAAATCTTTTTCTTCATGTTTAATTTGTTTTCTTTTTGGTATTTCTTCTTCTCTAGAAATATCTTCAATATCTCTTACAGTTAAATTTTCTCTTACGATTTTATTAGCAAGAGTAATTATTTCCGTTTCATCTTCCATTTTACTTAAAACTCTAGCATGACTTGCTGAAATTTTACCAGTTATAACCATATCTTGAACTAGACTTGGAAGTTTTAAAAGGCCAAGAAGATTTGTAATATATGTTCTTGATTTATTGAAACGATTTGCAAGCATTTCTTGAGTATATCCCATGTTATCCATGAATTTCTTATATGCTTTTGCTTCTTCTATCGCACTCAAATCCTCTCTTTGAATGTTTTCAATTAAAGCAAGTTCCATCATTTGTTTATCATCAAAATCTTTAATAATAGCTGGAATAGTAGTTAAACCAGCAAGTTTACTTGCTTTTGTTCTACGTTCACCAGCTACAAGTTCATAGCCTTTAATACTCTTTTTAACAATAATTGGTTCAAGTAACCCATGTTCTTTAATTGATGCAGCAAGTTCACTTAAACTTTCCTCATCAAAATGAGTTCTAGGTTGGTAAGGGTTTGATCTAATCTCATCAATATTTATATCAACTACATCACTTTTTTTAGTATTTTCAACAATATCTTTTTCAAACGTATTGAAATCCATTTCACTGTTAAAAAGTTGTTCTAATCCCTTTCCTAAAGCTTTTCTTGTATTAGTTTGACTCATCTCTTCTTATAACCTCCTCAGCTAAATTATTATAAGCCTTCGCAGCTCTACTTTCTGGGTCATATTCATTTATTGGTTCACCATGACTTGGTGCTTCTACTAAACGTATTAAACGAGGAATAATGGTATCAAAAACTTTTTCATTAAAGAATCTTCTAACTTCTTCTACAACTTCAAGTCCTAAATTTGTTCTTGAATCGAGCAAAGTTAATAAAACTCCCTCTATTCTTAATCTAGGATTTAACCTAGTTTGTGTCATAATAATTGTATTTAAAAGTTGAGTTATTCCTTCTAGTGCAAAAAATTCACATTGTACTGGAATAATAACTGAATCACTAGCAACTAAAGCATTTGTTGTTAAAAGTCCTAAACTTGGTGGACAATCAATAATAATGTAATCAAAGTTGTCCTTTATAGGTTCTAAAACACTTTTTAATTGCTCATTCATCTTAAAGTCATTGTTTTCATGAGTCATCTCTATTAACTCAATATCAATTCCTGCTAAATTTATAGTTGCAGGCATTATAAATAAATTGGTAAATCTCGTTTTTATTATAGCTTTCTTAGCAGGTACACTCCCATTTAAACAATCATATACACTTGCAGTTATATCACCCTTATTTATTCCAAGCCCAGTTGATGTATTACCTTGTGGATCCAAGTCAATTAAAAGAGTCCTTTTGCCTAATTTTCCTAAAGAAGCAGACAAATTTATACTTGTTGTAGTTTTTCCAACTCCACCCTTTTGATTTACTAACGATATAACTCTAGCCATAATACCACTCATTTCTACCTAATGTCTACATAATAGATTATAACATAATTAGTTATTAAATAGAAACCAATTTTTTATATTTTAGTTATTATTTTTATTACCATATCTTTGATTAAATTTTTCTATTTGAGTTAGTCTTTTTTGAGGTTCTTTTTTAGGGACAAAATCTTCTTCATATTCATATCCAAGAGAATACTTACTAACTGGATAAAAAGTAATGATATCTTTTGTTTCCATTATAGTAACAACCTGAATTTTATCTAATGATATGTCTCCTAAAACACCAGCACCAGGATAATCAATAATATATTTATCAACAGTTTCATCCAATGATCTAAAAACAGGAGTCATATCTTTAATAATATTACGTATTTTAAAATACTCATTATTTATATTAAAAGACGGAGAAAACTTTCCGGAACCATTTTCAGAATAATAATGGGCCATTATATGATCAAGTGAACGAATATTTGAATACCTACTTATTTGATTTATAAAATACGATTCAGAATATTCAACAGATTCACCCAAATTTTTCTTAGCAATCGTATAATACCTATTTATTTCAATCAAAGTTTTTTCAGGAACATTTTGATATTTTAACAAATAATTTTCGGTAACATCTTTAGCCTTAGAATATTCTTTTAATCTGGTTAATATATTTACATATAAAATCATTACTTCTATAGAATTATTTGTTGGTAGAATCACAGTTTCAAGAATATTTTTTGCAGCATCATAATTACCTTGAGATGCTTCTATCTCAGCATTTAATATGTCTTTTACAGGGGAATCATCAAGATCACTAAAATACTTTTTAGCCATATCAATATTTCCTTTTAATAGTTCAATTCTAGCAAGCCAACTAGCTGATTTATAAATAAGCGATTGAGCACAATTGGATTCATTAACCTTCTTTAATAATTCGTACGCTTCGTCATAATCATGATTAAGAAACTTGATAATCGCCTTTGACACAAAGAAAGATGCATCTTTTTCATCAAAATGATTATATTTATCAACATAGTATACCGCAGTTTTCAAATTATCAGTATCAGCATAAACATCAGCTACCAAACGCGTTTCGTATATTGTTTTTGGTGTAAACTTATATTCTTTAATATATTTTAATGCTTTATAGTCCTTACGAATGTTATGATAAAAAAATATAATTTGAAATACAGTATCATGTTCACAAAAAAATGGATTACTATCAAGAAAAGCAGTTAATTCTTCATTCAATCCGCCTTTTCTTCCAGCTATAATAAGAAATCTCATATTCTTTTCATCCTTTTTAGGATCATCATAATATGCTTTTAAAAGATAATAATATGCTTCCTCATACATAGATAAAAAAGAGTAACAAGTTCCTAGTTTTTGATATACAAAAAATGGTTTAATAGTAGTTGGTTCTTCAATTAATTTAAGTTCATCAATTGCCTCTTGATAATGACGTTGCTTAAAATAAACCATACCAAGTTCATATCTTAAATGTTCATTACTAAAATCTTTTCCAAGTTCATCTTTTAAAATTGAAGTTGCCTCATCAAATCTACCTTCATTGGCTAAATATCTAGCTTGATTTTCAGCATAATTAATATTATTCTTTTTAACCATATGGTTATATTGACCTTTATTATATCTCATAGAAAACCTCCTATTTTTATCTTTTTACGATATATTATTATTTATAATTAATATTTTCTGTTGGAACTAGCATTTTTACATTATTAGCAGTCTCAGTTGATTCATTATCAAAACTTTTCTTGTAAGATAACTCACTTACTGGATAAAAAGATATTATATCCTTTGTGCCTATAATTGTAACAACTTGCATCTTATCTAAAATTTTATCATTAAGAATGCCAGCTGATGGAAAGTCCACTAAATATGTATCACAGACATTGCTACATGCACAAATTTTTGGATATTCATTAGCAATCAACTCTTGAAGTTTATAAAAAGTAGCTTCTAAATCCAAGCCAGGAAAGAAATTATACTTTTCAGAGCTTGCATCTACACGTTCCAAAGTTGTATCGGCAGAATAATCAATTATTTGACCAGACATATAACTTGTTTTTTGAGTTTCTAATCCTATTTTATTTTTAGCAATTGTAATTAGCAAAGTTATATTTGTTAAAGTGTACTTATCTAGTTCATTTTTATAATTAAAGAATACAAAACCTAATATATTTAAAGCATCCGAGTATTTACCTTTTCTAATATCTATAGAAGCAAGATAAATTAATGAAACAATTCTATATTTTTCATCCTTTTCGCTTAACTTTTCCAAAATACTTTCTGCTTTATCTAATTCATTGCTATAAATATACAATGTAGCTTTTAAAACTTTTGTTTTAGATAAATTAGATGACATAAATTTTAAATTACTTTTTGCTTCTTCTATTTTTCCCAATCTTATTTGAGATTTTATTAACCAATAAATGGTTTCATTAGTGCGATATCTTTTTTTAACTAAAAGATCATAAATATTTTCGCTTTCAGCATAATTTGAATGACGATATTCAATTTTTCCTTTTAATAGCAAAGCTGAATTATTTAATCTATCCATACTATTTAAAATATTAAGAGCTTTATCAACTTGACCAATTTCATAATATATAGCAGCTATAATAGTTTTATCATAATCATTTTCTGCTACAAAATCTTTATTTTTTATAGTTTCTAATGCCATATCATTCATTTTTAGTTCATGATAAAGATTTAAAATTTGATTTATTGTATTATGCTTTTCATAACAAGGATATTTTTTAATAAAAGACAATCCTTCTTGAAATCTCTTAGAATTATTAGCAGAACTTACTACCATATAATATATATAATCTTCTTTTTTCTCTTGACGTTCATCATACTCATAAGCTTTAACACCACAATCAAAACTTTCACTATACTTTTTAAGATTAAAATAACATATACAAAGCTTATAATAAACATGATAAGGTTTAACAACTTTGCCATCCGTTAAAAATAATAAATGCTTCACAGCTTCATCATAATTATGTTTTTTTATATATAATTTAGCAAACTCAAAATGACATATCATATCACCAGTTAAAGAAAACTTTTTCTTAACTAACTCAATTGCTTCATCAAATTTGTTTTCACTTGCCAATTCTTTTACATCATCAAATGATCTAGCATTTTTTTCTATTTCTCTTACATCAATATCTTGATTATTATCAAAACCTTCCAAAATATAACACCCCAATACAAATATGCAACATATAATAACACATTTTATGCCAAAAGAAAAGTCTCACGAAGAGACCTGTCTATAAATATTTTCTGAGTTCACCAGTCAATTCATAAACTTTCACTAGCAACCTCCATATTTTTTATTAAACTTTTCTATTTGACTTAATCTTTTTACATTAATAACAGGTCCAACAGAATCACTATCAAAATTTTTCCAATAAGATAATTCACTTACTGGATAAAAAGAAATTATATCTTTTGTTCCTATAACTGTAATAACTTGCATTTTATCTAGAGGCCTGTCATAGAAAACACCAGCAGAAGGAAAATCCACAACATAAGCATCACATGCACGACTACATGCACAAATTTTTGGATATTCATCAGCAATTAGTTCTTGAAGTCTATCAAAAGTGGATTGTAAATCAATGTTTTTAAAAAAATGATAACCATTAACACGATCTTCCATATGTCTAAGAGTTGCATTTTGGGAAAAATTGGCCACTTGTTCCATAACATAATTTGTTTTTTGAATATCAATTCCAATATTAGTTTGTGCAATAGATATAAGCATAATTACATTTGATAAAGCACGCTTATCAAATGTATTTTTATAATTAAAGTACACGAATCCTAGTAGATTTAAAGCTTCTGTATATTGATGTTTTCTAATATGTATAGAAGCCAAATAAATTAAAGAAATACATCTGTACTTTCCATCATTTTCACTCAATTTTTCTAAAATATTTTCTGCTTCATCTAATTCATTACTATAAATACATATAGTCGCCTTTAAAAACTCTGTTTTAGCCAAGTTAGCAGGAATTAACTTCAAATTGTTTCTTGCTTCTTCTATTTTTCCCAATCTTATTTGAGATTTAATTAACAAATAAGCCGTTTTACTAGGTCGATATCCTTTTTTTACCAAACGTTCAAATATTTTTTCACTTTCCAAATAATTGGTTTGTCGGTATTCAATTTTTCCCTTTAAAATCATAAGTGAATCATCTATTTTATCCATTTTATTTAATACATCATATGCCTTGTCCATATTACCAGTATCATAATATATATAGGATAAAGTAATTCTATCATAATCGTTTTCTGGTTCAAACGATGTACTTCTTATAACCTCTAAAGCTTTGTTATTCATTTTTAAATCATGATAAAGACTTATTACTTGATTTACTGTTTTAGGATTTTTATAACAAGTGTATTTTTCTATAAAAGATAATCCTTCCTGTAATCTACTAGTTTTATTAGCAGAACTTATTATCATATAATATAAATAATCATCACACTTTTCCTGATTATCACTAGATTCATAAGTTTTAATACCACAATCAAAGCATTCATTATATTTTTTAGAATAAAAATAACATAAACATAGTTCATAATGTACATAATAAGATTTTACGGAATCACAACCAACTAAAGATAATAAAAGATTTATAGCTTCGCCATAATTATGCTTTTTTATATATAATTTAGCTAATTCAAACTGACATTTCAAATCGCCTGTTAAAACAAACATTTTATTAAGCATTTCAATTGCCTCATCTATTCTATTTTTTTCTATTAGCTTTTTAACATCATAATATGATATTACTTCTTTATCTAAATTTTTATTTTCACTACTTAGAGTTTTATTAACTTCTCCCAAATATAACACCACCAATATAAATATGTAATTTATAGTATCACACATTAAAGCAAAAGAAAAGTCTCACGAAGAGACTTATTGATTTCTTAACTTAGCATCAAACTTTGTTTCAATATCTTTTATTACTTTATTGAACACTACCATTACTTCTTCATCACTTAATGTACGTGTTTCATCTTTAAACACCAACTTATAAGCCATAGATTTCTTACCTTCTTCAATGTTTTCATATATATCAAAGATATTAACTGAATCAAGTATTCTTCCAGCACTTTTCTTGATTGCTTCTTTCATTTCAGCATTAGTTACATCGTTATTTACGATAAAAGCAAAATCTTTTTCAATACTTGGATATTTAGAAGCAGTTTTATATTTTATAGGTTTTACTCTGCTTAATAAACAATTTAAATTAATTTCACAAATATAGATTTCATCTTTTTTAATAGAAGGGTGAACTCTACCAATAATACCTATTTCATTTCTATCTAACATAATTCTAGCACTCATATTTGGATGCATATCAGGTAAGTCATTTGCTTGAACAAATGAATATCTATTTTTAAATCCTAGATAATCAAGCAAGTTTTCAACAATTCCTTTTAGTACAAAGAAATCTACTTTAACATTTATTCCTAAAACTCCATTTGTTAAATAATTCCCACTCATAAGTATAGCTGCTTTAGTAGTTTCATTATAATTTATATCATATGTTTTAGCTATTTCATATATTAAAATATCACTTACTTTTCTTGCTTTATTATAATCAAAAACATTGATTAGTGATGGAAGTATACTTGTTCTAACTACACTTTTATCAACACTCATCGGATTTGGTAAAATAACATTTTCAAGATTATCATATTTAAACATCTTAGCCATTTCTGGACTAGTTAAAGTATAAGTCTTTGCTTCATTTAAACCAGATGCTCTTAAACGAGTTGAAACCATTTTTCTTAAATGAACATCATCTGCATAACGTCCTAAACGAATTGGAACTCTAGGAACTTTAGATACTAAGTTTTCATATCCATAGAATCTACCAATTTCTTCAGCAATATCATTTATATTAGCTTCAACATCTAATCTTCTACGTGGAATAACTACATGGAAAATACCATTTTCATAAGTATATCCAAAATCAAGGCGAGTTAATTCAGTTTTAACATCTTCATCAGTAAGTTCAATTCCAAGCATTTTATTAATATCATTTTTAGTGAAATCAACACGTTTTTCAGACTTATCTATTACGTCATGTTTTATTTCGTCTTTTAGTACTTCACCTGATGCATACTTTTCAAGTAGAAAACATGCTCTTTTTATAGCTTCATCAGTATATTCAAAGTTAAGTCCTTTTCCATAACGGATACTAGCTTCGCTTTTTAAATCAAGTCTTTGAGCAGTAAGTCTAATAGAAACTGCATCAAATATAGCAGATTCAATTAAAACTGTTGTAGTGGATTCATCAACTTCAGTGTTTTCTCCACCCATAACCCCAGCTATACATACAGGCTTTTCACCATTCGTGATAACGATGTCATTTTCTGTTAATTTGCGGTTTTTTCCATCTATAGTAATGATTTCTTCTCCGTCAACTGCATCCCTTACTAAAACATGTTTTCCAAGTTTATCATAATCAAAGAAGTGAAGTGGTTGACCATATTCAAGCATAACATAGTTGGATATATCAACAACATTATTAATTGAACGCATACCGGCAGATTTTAAACGATTTTTAATAAACTCAGGAGATTCGCCAATTTTAACGTTTTTAACCATTTTAGCAATATAATATGGACATTTTTTAGTTTCAACATCAAGGCTAAATTTATCTTTAATTGATTCATCTACTTCATGATAATCACTTTCTGGTAAATGTACACGTTTATTTAAAACTGTTGCAACTTCGTACGCAAAACCGATATGATAATAGCAATCATTATTACGACGTTTATGGTTATCAAGATCATATATAGTATCATCTAATCCAAGTACTTTTAGTGGGTCTTCTCCAACCTTTGCAGTTTCAGGAAGCTCTGTAATACCTGCAGCATAAGTTTCATCATTTTTTTCTTCAAGTCCAAGTTCAAAAAGAGCACAAATCATACCATTTGATTCGACACCTCTAATTTTTCCTTCCTTAATTTGAAAATCCCCAGGTAATATACATCCAGGTAAAGCAACGATTACTTTTATACCTTCACGAACATTGCTAGCTCCACATACTATTTGTCTAACAGTTTTTCCATCGTTAACTTTACAAACATGTAAATGATCTGAATCCGGATGATCCACACATTCTAATACTTCACCAACAACAAGATTATCGATATGATGATCTATTACGCCCTCAATATTTAATCCACCTTTAGTTACTTCAACTGCTAAGTCTTTTAAATCTATACCATCTAAATCTACATAATCTTTAACCCAATTCATACTAATCATTATACTTCACCATCCTTTCTATCAAAATTTTCTACTTCTCTTAAATCCAAGTTATAGAACGTTCTTATATCTTTTATTCCATATTTCAACATAGCTATTCTTTCAGCACCAAAACCAAAAGCAAATCCTGACCAAACATTTGGATCATATCCACAATTTCTTAAAACGTTTGGATGAACAAGACCTGCTCCACCAATTGTAATCCAACCAGTACTTTTACATAAAGTACAACCTTTTCCACGACATTCAAAACATTCGATATCCATTTCTACACTAGGTTCTGTAAATTGATAATATGAAGGACGAAATCTTGTTTTAAGTTCACTTCCAAACATATTTTGAGCAAGTACATCAAACGTTCCTTTTAAATCACATAAACTGATATCTTTATCAACAAGCAATCCTTCTATTTGCATAAATTGATGTGAATGTGTTGCATCATCATCATCTCTTCTATAAGTTTTACCAGGACAAATCATTCTTATTGGAGTTTTTCCTTCACCTTTTAACATTGTTCTTGCTTGAACTGGACTAGTTTGACTTCTAAGTAAAATTTCATTATCTTTTATATAGAAAGTATCTTGAGCATCTCTTGCTGCATGACCTTTTGGAATATTTAAAAGTTCAAAGTTAAATCTATCTTCTTCTATCTCTGGTCCATCTACAACATCATATCCCATAGACATAAATATACTTTCAACATTTTCGATAACTCTTTCCAAAATATTAGCACGTCCAAAATTAAATTTTGTACTTGGTAAAGTAACATCAATACTTTCATTTGCAAGTTTTTCATTTAAAGCCTTTAGTTTTAAATCATTTTCACATTTTTCAATTATTGCTGAAACTTCACTTTTTAAAGTGTTAGCTAAGGCACCTACTTCTTTTCTTTCATCAACACTTAAATCTTTCATGTTTTTAGTTAATTCTGTAATACATCCTGATTTACCGATATACTTAGCTTTTAATTCAACAATATCTTGTAGATTATTAACTAAATTTATATCTGTTTGTAAATTGCTTTTAATAGTTTCACATTTTTCTTTCATAAACTTTCTCTCCTAAACAAAAAAAGCCATGACTTAAGGACGGATAAATCCGTGGTACCACCTTAATTCATGACTTATGATCATCTCAATATTTCTTAACGCGAAATCACGGTTTATGCTCCTGTGTTGAAATTCATAATATAACCTTATTTAAGATACTTTCAGCCGATGATATCTACTCTCTAAAAATGTATTATATTATTACTTGACGCACATTCATCGCATCACTAATGCTAGTTTACATCATAATTTAGTTTAAGTCAATCAAAAAAAACTTGCCTAAGCAAGTCTTTTTTATATAACCATTAATATTATTAAAATAATGATAATTACTACTAATAATGCTAGTAAGAATTTCCAAATATGTTTAAACCATTCTTTTAATGAAATATCAAACATTGATAAACCGAATACAAGAATAGCACTTGTTGGAGCAATGAAACCTACTAATCCATAAGCTGCTTGTAAAGCAAATGCAGCAGCGTTTAAATTACTAAATCCACTAAATGCACCAGCAATTAAAGAAACAACATATTGGAAGTCTACTGCAAATACAGTTGTTAAGATACTAGAAATAAATATAGTAGCTATATTAGTACCCATACCAAGAATTAAACTTACAAGTCCTGGAACTCTTGGATAAATAACGCTTATTTCAAGTACAGTATAAACAACAACTAGTAATGCAAGTGGTTTTCCAATAGCTTTGAATCCACTAACGAATTCTTCAACTACTTTACTAAATGGAATTTTATAGATGAACTTAATTACCATACTAGCGATTAAAATTAATCCACCACCGATAAATAAATCCCAACTACCAAATGCAGCTAATGTTCCACCTAATATATGAGAATATACTTTAGAATTAAATAATTCTGCATCTTGAATCCAAGCTAAAGCATCTTTAAATGCAGTTACTCCAAATGCACCTTCCCAACCAATATATGCTAATATTAAACTTACGAAAAGAATAATAATACATACTACTAGTGGTAATACTTTAACATTCTTTTTATTTGCAGCTTTAACTTCTTCACCCATAAATGGATCAATTAAAGCATTTTCTTTTGTTCCTTGAACTTTATTCATTCTTACAAAAGTAAAGAACATAAGTAATGCATAAGCAATTGCAAAAAGAATAATTGTTGCAAGTAATTCATTACCATAACTTACTCCTAACCCAGTAGAAGTATTAGCAAGTTGACCACTGATTTTTACAGAATAAGTTGCTCCTAAAATACCAACTAAAACTGCTCCAAATGTTGCAGTAACACCACTTACTTTATCAACCTTTAATTTGCTTAAAATTGATATTACAAATGGAATAAGAGCAAATATTGCAAATTGTTCAGTACTTACACCTGAAATACAAGCAATAATAAATGCAGCAATACCTACAAATATTTTTTCCTTTCCTTCAAATTTTTTCGCAACGTTATCAGTTAGTTTTTGATATGCAGCAGTTGAACCTAATAATTTATAGAATCCTGCAACTACAAATGCAAATACAAATATAGTTGTAAAATAATAAATTACTAGTTGTCCATAAGTAGTTATATCAAATAAACCTACTCTTGTATCATTTGCAGTAGATGCAAATAATCCGAATTTTTCTGCATAACTTAATCCAAGTTTACCATTACTATAATATGCTTCTGGAAAAATCCAAGAAAGAATAATAGCAATAAATAAAGTGATTAATGCTCCAACTAATAAACTATGCTTTTCACATAATTTCTTCATTATTCTAACCTCCTATACCAATTATAACACATTATCAAGTGTGTAAATATTTTTTTTATTGATATTCATAAAAAAAATACTATTTCATAGTATTAATTAGAGGTGAAAATTAATGAATGGAACATATTATCCAAATCCAACATTTCCAAACAATATGAATGGATATGATAATTCAATGGAAGAAGTTTCATCAAATCAAGTTAACAATGATGAACAAAGTTACATTGAAAATATTTTAAGAATGAATAAAGGAAAAAAATGTAAGGTATTCGCATCTTTCCCAGATAGTACTGAATGGCGAGATCGAATATATGATGGCATTATTGAACAAGCAGGAAAAGACCATTTAGTGATGTCAAGTCCAGAAACAGGGGACTGGTATTTAATACCACTTATTTATTTTAACTGGGTTGAATTTGAAGAACCAATCAACTATATTAAAACATTTTAGAAAAATACTCTAAGTTTTTTCTTTCATCTCCAATCGTTGTAGATAAATAATGACCTGGATATAATCTAATAGAATCATCATATGAAAGTATTGTTTCAATACTTTTTTTCATGTCCTTTTCATTTCCACCTAAATCTGTTCTACCAATTGAACCATTAAACACAAAATCACCAACAAACATAACGTTATCATCCTTAAAATAGACACTTATAGAATCATCAGTGTGGCCAGGCGTGGGAATTACTCTAAAAGTAAATACTCCAATATTATTTTCTTCTTTTAAATTACTATAATCATATACTTTAGCATTATAATATTTTTTAACGCTTTCAAGAGCTCCAACATGATCAAAATGATGATGAGTAATAATTATTCCAGCCACTTCACCAGTAATACTTTCAATAATTTTATTTGCTTCATCTCCTGGATCAATTATTAAAATTTCTCCTTCTTTTTCAATTATATAACTATTAGTTTCTAAACTTCCTACAACAACACTTTTTATCCTCATTCTTATTTCCTTTCTAAAAAAATCATGATATACTTACCATAGGTGGTAACATGATAAAAATAATATTAACGATTATAATTGTAATATCATTATTAACACTTTTGTTTATTTCATTATACACGAAAATATTAGTTTCTAAAACAAGAGTTTTAAAAGCTGAAAAAGAAATTGAAGATGAATTAAATAAAAGATATAAAATAATAAAAGAAATGAAACCAATAATTGAAAAATCAACGAAAAAAGAAATAAAAGACTTTAAAGAGTTAGAAGATTTAAAGAAAACTAATGTTTCTACATTTGATATTGATACTAAAATTGAAACAACAATTCAAACTATAGAGATAATTAGAAATGATTATCCTAAATTAGATAAGAAAAAAGATTTTAAAGAATTAGTAACTAAATTAGAAGAATCAACAACATATATAAATGCAGCTAAATCATATTTTAATAGTTATAATAAAAATCTACTTACATATTCCAGAAAATTTCCAACAAATATAATGTGTTTAATTATGAAGATTAAAAAGAAACCTTATTATGAAGGAAAAGATGTTTTTAGTGATATAGACATTTAGTCTATATTTTTTTTGCAAATAAAAATGTTGATAATACTCACATTATCAACATTTTTTATATTATTTATTAATTTTATAAGTAAGTTTTGTTGAATCACTTAAATCTTGGTCAATGCTTATTCGTAATACTTTTCCCTCTTCTTTTTCTAGTGTTTCTCCTATATATCCTGCTAGTGTTGTTGTTTTATCTTTACTTTCTAGTATTACATTTATTGTCTTTAAATTATATACATCTCCACTTTCATTATATACGTTCGCTGTAAAGGTACTTACTCCATCTTTATATTCTAAACTTGCATCTTCCATTGATAATCCTTCTACAGTTTGATTTCTTAAATATCCTGTATTTGGATCACTTAATGTATTTCTTATTATCAATCCAGCTATTACTACTAGGAAGATACTTCCTAGTATAATTGCTGTTTTTTTATTCTCTTTTATTATTTCTACGATTCTTTTCATTTTTTACTCTCCTATATAAGTGATTCTTGCATATCCATTACCTATTTTAGCATATTTACTTGTTGGTGTTTCAGATACATTTGTGGTTTTTATTGTTTTTGTGGATTCTTCACTTGATTCTTCACAGTTATAACAATACATTGATTTATTTGTTAACAACGTATTTCCGATATATCCTGAGCCACCGGCTCCAGTACTTCCTCCATAGAAGCCGCCGCCACCGCCCCAATCTGCTTTATTACCATTGAGATTAGATTTAGCTAGAGCGCCCTGTCCAAACAATCCAACATAAACACCGTTGTAAAGCGAACCACATATAGAATAAACACCACCGTTTTCTTGAGTTCCGCCCGTTCCATAGAAGGTGTTACTTGTTTCTTGACCACATGTCCAGTATCTTGATACTAAAATCATTGAGCCTCCAGAAATTCCACCTCCGGAACCACCTTTGGTATAAGAAGACAAACTTCCATTTGATTGAGCAGATCCGGAGCCACCTCCACCAGAAACGATTAGTATACTATCCTTATTCTCTTCTAAAGTTGATAGCAATCCAGATTTTAAAGCAATATGAGTAGCTCCACCTCCTGCATATAGAAGCCTATATACCCAATCACTTCCACTAGAACTTACATAACCATAACCTCCTCCGTTATATCCTCCAACAGCAGTATCAGTTTTGTAGTAAGTATAAGTATATTTACCACCCATACCTCCTACATTGATGTATAAAATTTCACCTTCATTTAAAAGTATTTCTCCACTTGAGTAACCACCATATCCTCCAATATATTTTTCTGTTGCATCAGCACCTTGTGCTCCCCAAGTCTCGATTAAATATCTACCAGTTTTTGATACTTGGTACGTTTCTTCTTTTCCAATATAATCATATATCGCGTCGCTTAAAACATTTATTGTTTTATTAATTGTCTTGTTTATTCCAACTCCATTAGTTATTGAACAAACTAATTCATTATTCCCAATATGTAACTCTTTAGTATTAGTTACAACCACATCATTTACTTTACAATTAACCTCTCCGCCACTTGCTCCAACAATATAACTTGTTGGTAAAGAATAATTTGAATTATAAGGTATCTCATCAGGAATTTCTAATGTAATCATTGGATCCACATTATCAACTTTTGTTATTACAAAACTACTTGCTAATATTATCTTTCCTTCTTTTATACTTCTTGCAAAGATTGTTGTTTCTTTTTCTATTGTTAATTCATTTGTATATTTATTCCATGTTGTTCCTAAATCTAAACTATATTCTCTTTCTGTTCCTTCTGGATATAATATTTCTACAGCTTTTGTTGTTGTCCAGTTTGCATCATTTATTGTTATTTCTGGATAGTTTTCTTTTGTTGCCTTTACTTCTCTTAGATTTACTTCATTTATTGTAAGTGTACTTGTTCCTGAATATATACTTGCTTTTACACTTCCTTCTGGTATTACAAATATCGTTAAATCTGTATTTAAAGTTACAGTTGATAATTCTTGATTTTCTTTATCATATAACTTAATATATGCTCCTGTATTTACTTTTCCTGTTGTATATATTCTTAATACTTCATTATCAACATTATCTAAGTTAAATGATTTTGTTTGTTTACTTGATAATGTTACACTTGTTGTTTGATCTTTATCAAATGCTTTATCATCTAAGTTATCCGTTAATCCTTTTACTGTATATGTACTTACTTCTGTTTCGTTTCCATTTTTATCTATTGCTTTTGCTTGAATTACATCCCCTGCATTTGCTTTTATTATTCCCGAATATTCTAACCATGTTATTCCATTATCCAAACTATATAGCTTTTTAGCAAAGTATGATAAATATGTTATTTTTACATCGGCATATGATTTTGCTATTCCTATTTTTCTGATTGTTGGATAGTAATATTGTTCAACAGTAGTTGGTAACATTGAAGCAGTAATTTCATAAACATCCGATGCTAGAGAATAAGAGGTATATGCTGGAAATATTATTTCTACTATATTTTCTGGTAATTGAATTTCTTTTCCTGCTGGCGTTGTATTATTAGCAAATCCGCTTATTGGAGTAATTTTTCCATCTTTATCTACTAACGATAATCCTTTTGTTACTCTTCCATAAATATACGCTGATTTGCCTCCCATTGACTCATCTACTTTAATTTTTACTGCACTTTTTAAATCCCCAGTTGATGTAGTTTTATCACCATCATATGCCTCTGGTCTTAATGCATCACTTGGTAATTCAGCTGTATAATTTGTAACTTCTGTCTCTATACCATTTTTATCAATTCCTTTTGCCTCAAGTTTATCATTTAATTCTAGTCTTATTGCTTTATTTTGATATTTTTTCCATTCTTCATCATTGATTCTATATAGTCTTTGTACACTTGTTGGAAAATAACTGATTGTTACTTCATTGTATCCTTGCTCAACCCCATATTCCGTTAATGTCGGATAATACTTTGTATTACTAATTACTGCCTCACTATATGGCCTTATTTCATAAACATCCGATGCTAGAGAATAAGGAGTATATGCTGGAAATATTATTTCTACTATATTCTCTGATAATTGAATTTCTTTTCCTGCTGGCGTTGTATTATTAGCAAATCCGCTTATTGGAGTAATTTTTCCATCTTTATCTACTAACGATAATCCTTTTGTTACTCTTCCATAAATATACGCTGATTTGCCTCCCATTGACTCATCTACTTTAATTTTTACTGCACTTTTTAAATCCCCAGTTGATGTAGTTTTATCACCATCATATGCTTCTGGTCCTAATGCATCACTTGGCATATCTACTTTCTTTGTTGCTTCTATTGTTAAGCCTGATTCTTTCTTTACACTCTTCGCCTTTATTGTTCCACTTGTTATTTCAAATGGTCCTATATATACCTTCCATGTTGCTCCATTATCTATTGAATAGTAATTTGTTATATCATCTCTATTATCATATTTTATATAACTCTTACTTCCTAGTTTTACTCCATATTCTGTTAATATTGGATATCCAGCTCCTGCTGTTATCTCTGGTGTTGCTGGTGCATCTAAATCTAGTATATAAACATCTTCGCTTACTTCACTAACATTTCCTGCTTCATCTGTTCCTCTTCCATATATTGTTAAGCTTCCATCTTCATTTACTAAATCTAATACTTCATTTGATGTTATCTTTATTGTTCCTGTATACTCTTTATAACTTCCATTTTTTCCTATCTTGTATTCTTTCTTTACTGAATCTCCATATTCGATTTCTATCTCTGCTTCTGTTCCATAACTCTCTGTTAAGATATTTATTCTTATATTTGGAGCTTCTTTATCTATATTTGTTATTTCTATTACTTTTATTACTTCATTTCCCACATAGTCTACTGCATATATAGTATATTTTCCATTCTCCTCTACTTTAAATGAACTTCCATTTCTTATTCCTTTTCCATTCTTTTTAAAGTACTCTTTTGTTTGTTCTCCTTTTGCAAATTTTACTTTATCTATTCCAAATTCATCTATAGCATTTACTGTTACATTTATTTGTCTTGCTGCTTTTTCAAAGTTCCCTTTTACTCTTATTTCTGGGTCTGTATCATCTATATTTGTTATAGTTTTACTTCCTACTTTGCTTTCACTTTCACTTCTTGTTATTCCTTTTGCATAGATTGTTGCTTTATTTTTATCTATCTTAAATGGTTTTTCGTAAGTTAACCATTCTGTTTCTTTTCCATCTTCATATACTATCTTATATAACTTCTTTACTAATGCTTTATTATATACGATTGATATACTTGCTTCTCTTGTTACTTCTTCTGGTATCTCGATTATCTTTGGAGCACTTATCTTTTCTGTATCCCATCTCATAAACAAGTTTTCCATTAGTTCACTGAATGGTACATCTATAAAGTAGTAATGATCTGTAAATATTATTTCTTTTCCATATTCATCTTCTACTTTTATTCCATCTTTGATATCTTTAAATTCTTCTTTATATTCTGGTTTTATTAATAGAATCCCATATCCATTATAACTCTTCCATACTCCATCACTTTTCCATTTATATTCTCGATTACTTGATGTCTCTGGATAATTTAATTTTATTATATAGTATTTCCCTTTATCTATTGATACATAGTTTGGTGCGCTTACTATGTTTTTAATTCTGTATTCACTTGTTCCTGTATTTCCTAATTCATCTTTATTATATGCATAGATTGTCTCATTTTCATATACATAGAATGGTCCATTATAATCTCTATATTCTCCGTTTCCTATTTTATATCTTGTTATCTCTGCTGTACTTGCATATTCTATACTTACTTTTACTTGTTGGCTTTTTCCGTATGGTTCTATGCTTATTATTGGACTTGCTATTCCTGTTGTTAAATAGTCTACACTTTTTCTTGCATTTCCAACTGCATTATCTCCAGTTGCATATGCATAGATTGTTTCATTATCTGTTATTTCAAACTCCCCTGTGTATTCTTTCCATTCTCCATAGTATCCTAGTTTATAATATCTCTTTGTTGCTTTCTTTTCATATGTTATTTTTACTTTGGCTTTATTTATTAATCCTTCTACTTCTTCTTTTCTTGGACTTACTTCTATTGAGATTTCAATATTCTCTTTTTCTTTTGGACTGGTTCTTGTTGTTATATCTAAACTTTCTATTGTCTCTCCAAATTCATTTGTTCCTTTTGCATAGATTGTTTGACTTTCTTCTACTGTTAGTTCTCCTTTATATTCTTCATATATTACTCCATCTAAGCTATATTCTAGTTTTGCATAATTGCTTCCACTTATTTTTACTGTTACTTTATCTACTTTTTCACTTAAATAATCTGGTGTTGCATCAATTCTAACATATGGCTTACTTGCTTTCTTTATATTTTGAATATAATAATAACTTGTTTCACTCGTTTTTCCGTCTTCTTCTCTTATGTAATATGCTCTTATTAACACATTTTTACTAACGCTTATTTCTCCTGTGTATTCTTGGTAGTTTCCATCTCCTACTTTTATATATGTTTTGCTTGCCTTTTCTTTTGGTATTACTTTTACTATTACACTTTCTGTCATTTCTGTTGGACTTACTTTTATTTCCGGCCCTTCTAAATATGTGCTTGGTAATGTATCTTTTTTTGGCTTTGTATAACTTCCATTTGGTCTTACTACTACTTCATATTCAAATGACCCCTTATCTCCTCCACTTGTTGTTCCTCCACTTGTTGCATTTCTTTCTCCTATGAATACTGAATCTGTTCCTGTTACCTTTTTTGTATACAAGTAATTTCCATCTGAATCATATACTTTTTCGTTTCTTATTCCTCTTGCCTCTATTAATGTGTTCTTTTCAACCTCAAATTCTCCTGTATAGTCTTCCCATTCTCCTCCTGCTATTCGATACTCTTTTGTCTCAACATTTTTTTCATAGACTATTTTTACTTTTGTCTTTTCATTTCCCTTTAATGCATATTTTGCTGGTTCTATATCTACTGCTACTTTTCCATTCGGTGCGATTATATATGTTTCTCCTAGTAAATCATATCTTATATATACGTCTTTTACATCTTCTAGTTTTACTAGTATTGGTCCTGTATAGTCTTGCCATCCAGTATACTCATATCCATCTCGAATTTCTCCTTCTTTTCCTATTCTCCATTCCCAGTTTGTTGAATTATCTGGATAATTCAAATTTAATCTTATCCATCCATCCCAAATTTCTTCTTCGCCACTTTTTACCTTTACTTCTACTTCTTTTTCTACCATTGTTCTTTTATTATGCTTTGATGTTGCTTCACATACTATTAAGTGTTTTCCTATTGCCAAATTCTTTGTTGTTTTTTCTTCTTTTCCTTCTACTACACATTTATATGTTCCTTCATCATTTCCAAAATCTACATAACTTGGTAATTCATACTCACTTCCATATACAAATTCTACTGGCACTTTATCTAAGTTAATTTTTGGTATATCATATTCTAAACCTTTTTTTGTCGTTGTACTTGTTGGTTTAATTGCACTTGTTGTTGCATTTGTTGTTGTACTTGTTGTTGTACTTGTTTCTGGATTTGTTACATCTGTTGGTTTTTTTGTTGTTATTTCGTTTGTAGTTGTTGTTTTTTCTCCTACTACTTTTGTTGTTGTACTTGTAGAATTTATTTCGTTTTCCTTTTCTACTGGTACTTCTACAGTTGTTTTATTTCCCGCTTTATCTTCTACTTTTATACTTATTTTTTCTGTTTTATCTTTTATTTCAAATTCTTTTCGTGTTTCTTTATAATTCTCTCCATCTATACTATAGTAATACTTCTTTATTCCACTTTCTTTGTCTGTTGCTTCAATCTTCACTTTTTTATTCTTTATGCTTACTTTATTTATTATTGGATTATTGTTATCTATATATACTTCTTCTATATTTGAGTTACTACTTGTATTTCCTGCTTTATCTACTCCTCTAAATACTACTTTCCATTTTCCTGTTTTACTTACTCTTACATTTTTTGTGTTTGTTTTCTTCCATACACATTTATTTAGATTTGTTCCTACACAATACTCATAGTATGCTAATCCTTTTTTTGCATAACTATCTTTTTTTACTTTTACTACTTGGCTTTGAGCCCATTCTTTGCTTCCTCCCGTGATTTCTGGTGCTGTTGGTTTACTCAAATTTAATACTCTTATTACTTTATCTTCTGCTCCCCTTATGATAGTTTTTCCTAAACTTGTTCTTCCTAAGAATGCGCATAATAAAAATAAAAGAATTATTATTAGTATTGGTTTTCTATCACTTACATATAAAACCACTTTCTCATTCTTTTTTAAACTTGTTTCCTCTTTTGGTTCTACTTTTACTACTGTTCCACTTTTTTCAAATATATCTATTTTCTTTTTCTCTTTTTCTATTTCTATATTTGCTTTTTCTAATATTTCTTTTGCCTCATCTAAAGAGACTCCTACTATATTAGGAACTTTTCTTCTTTCCATTTTACACACACCTCTATCATCTTCTTAAATTATACTATCTTGTCAATACTTAAATCAATACTTGACATTCATTATTTTTTATCTTTTTTGTCTATTTTTGTCGAAAACTATGAGCTTTTCAACAAAAAAAAGCAAAAACATGTTTTACATTATTTTTGCGTTTAGTTATCTTATGAATTGACTAATTGTTCTATACTGTTAAACCCAGTTCTTTTTCCTTTCTCAATTTCATTTAATAGAGTTTCACTTTCTTCTATAGCTTCTATAAGTTCCTCATTTAAAATTTTTTCCACAAAATTCTTTATAATATTTTTTACCATTTGATTTCTTCTAAACCTTTACTTTTTAAATATGCATTTGTTCTTGAAAAAGGTTTAGACCCAAAAAATCCATTTCTTGCACTGAATGGTGATGGATGAGCACTTTCAATAATATAATTGTTTTTTATTAATGCTTTTTTACTTCTAGCATAATTACCCCAAAGAATAAACACAACATCTCTTTTATTTTCATCTATTAAAGAAATAACATCATCAGTAAATTGTTGCCATCCAATATTGCTATGTGAATTAGGTGTATCTTTAACAACAGTTAGAGTTGAGTTTAAAAGTAATACTCCTTGTTTTGCCCAACAAGTTAAATCTCCCGTATTTCTTATAGGAACTCCTAAGTCATCATATAATTCTTTATATATATTTTTTAAACTAGGGGGGTATTCTTACACCATCTCTTACCGAAAAAGAAAGACCATGAGCTTCTCCTTCTCCATGATATGGATCTTGTCCAACTATAACAACTTTTACATCTTTAAAAGGAGTAAGTCTTAAAGCATTAAACACTTCTTTTTTACTTGGATAAACTGTATGAACACTATACTCATGTTGAACACGTTTTAAAAGAGGTTCAAAATAATCGCCCTTATATATTGGAGTAAGAACATTATCCCAATCATTACCAATCATTTTATTTTCCTCCTCTATATTTAAATAATCTTGATGGTCTATGACCTCCACCTGTTTTCATCTCATCAGTTTCTTCTACTTTATTAGCAATAATTCTTCTAAATGCCGGATCCAAAAGTTTTTTATTTAAGATTACTTCATATACTTTTTGAAGCTCTCCTAAAGTAAAATATTTAGGCATCATATTAAATACTACATCAGTATATTCAATCTTATTTTTTAATCTTTCTATTCCAGAAACAATAACTAATGGATGATCAAATGCTATAGAATCATTTTCAACTATACTGAATTCATATCTATCAGTAGTTTTTTCTCTTAAGGTTTTCTTAACAACAGCAGTAATTACTGTATCACCATTAGTTAAAGTCAAATTAATTAAATTATTTTCCTCACTTACACTCAAGTTAAACCATTTAGCCTCATTTTTTAACTCAGTATTCATTCTATTTTTATCAACTAAAGCCATATAGGTTGTAGATATAACACGCATTCTTGGATCTCTTTTAACACCACCAAAAGTATAAAGTTGTTCTAAATAAATATCTTTAACATTTGTTTCATTCTCCAAAATCCTTGCTGGAGCACTTTCTAATTCTTCATCAACGCGAATAAATCCTCCGGGCAAGCACCATTTATCTTTAAACGGAAAATTATTTCTTTTTACCAATAAAATACTCATTACTTTTTCACTAGTTTTACGATAATTAGTAGACTCTTCATCACTTATACTTATTACTAAAACATCTGTTGTTATTGAAAATCTATCAAATTCATCAGGATTATAATGACTTAAAAATTCTTCTTCAGTTTTATACATAGAACACCTCACATATATAATATCACATTAACTTATCTATTGCTTCACTCATTTTAGCAATACAATTGATAATTTCTCTCGGTGACTTAGCAAAAGTAAATCGCCCAACCAACTCATGCTTATTTGGCCAAGCAAAACTTTTACCGATTAAATATCTTAGATTTATATTTCTATAAAAATATAAAAGCAAATCTTCATCAGTTCTAATTTCTTCGCCATTTTCATCCATCTTACCTTTTAATTCATTAAAATCTAAAATAACAAAGAAACCAGCTTTAACATCCACTTTAATTTTTACACCATTTATTCCGTTTAAAACATCATAATTAGGAGCATATTTTTTTATTAAAGAAAGAATCTTTTTTCTAAATTTAACATCTACTGAATCAATTCCATCAATCATACATTTAAATAGATTATAATTAAATGCATATTTATGTCTTAACTTTTTAAAGTATTTATCATAAGCTTTTTTGTTTTCTTTGAATGCTCCTTCTAAAGAAACACCTATTATCGCTGGAACAGCATCTATTTCCTCAAAAATGCGATTAATAATTTCACGTATAATAACTTCATCTGCTACAACAAATCCAGCTCTTAAACTGGCCATACCATAAGACTTCGACAAACCAAAAAGAGAAATTGTATTTTGAAACATACCATCAAGTGATGCAATAGGAAGTGCTAAATCATCATTAAAACTTATATCCCTGTAGATTAAATCATCTATTATAAAAATATCATTAGTTTTAGCAATATTGCCAATTTTAATTAATCTTTCCTTTTCACTTTCACCCAAATAGGTTCCTAATGGATTACTTGGATTGCTATTGATTATAGCAACAACCTTAGGAATATAATCAAAATCAATATACTTTGTTTTTAACACTTCATTGGTTTCAATTACTATTTTTTCTAACTCATCTGGATCAATTAAATAATTGTTTTCTTCTTTTAAAGGAATTACTTTAACATCAACATTAAATTTTTCCGGTTTAAAACTAAAAAGTCCATAATTAGGAGCAGTCATTAAAACCACATCATGTTCACGAGCTATAATATCAAATAAAATGTTTACAGCATGAGATGTAGAAACTGTCATTGTTAGATTATTAATAGATAGACCACAATCATCAATATCTTTTTCTTCATAAGGAAAATCATTTTTAAATCCAATTCTTTCAACATAATCAAGTAACACTTTTCTTACTTTATTATCTCCTTCTGAATATGGATATTTATAAAGATCATTGCTTTTCAAATACTTATTGATATTTTTAACAATAGGTGGGTATGGTTTATATTCCATTGGATTTCCACTTGTCATATTAATGTCTTTATTATAATCATAATAATTATTTAATATGTAATCATATATTTCGAATGCTTCTTTAACCTCTTTTACAAAAGGAGAAAATTCATTCTTATCTTTTCTCTTTCCTACATCTGGAAAACCAAACTTACGTTGATCCAAGTGAGGATATCTTTCTATTATTCTTTGTATTGCTTTATTCATATAAAACACTTCCTAGTTGCTTAAAAATTTATCATTTACTTTTTTAACAAAGTTATAATCTACGTTTTGATAACACATAATTGTTTTATCACTTAATATAGTATCAATTCTTTCAACATTTTTATAGTATTTATTTTCTCCATCTACAGAAATAATCAAATCTTTTTTGCTAGTTGGAACAATTTCAATCATTTTATTTTGAGGCAAAACAAGTGAATTCGTTAATGTACGATAAGTTTTACTATTTAATGGAGCGATAGGAGTTAATTCCAAAGCATGAAAAGTGCTATAAATAATCGAACCTCCAAAACTCAAGTTATAAGCAGTTGAGCCAAAAGATGTTGAGATTAATACACCATCACCTGCAAAATGTTCAAGTAAAGCATCATCTATAAAGATATCAAGTTTTAAAGTATTAAGATCAATATCTCTAATAACAATATCATTTAAAGAATAGAATTTAGAATTCCCAGAAGTTGTATATACATTAGTTTCTTGAATTCCAAATTTATTTATATTAAAGTTTTTCCTTTTTAAATTATCAATAAGTTGATCTAATTCATCAATATGTATTTCTTGAGCAAATCCAAGAGTTCCCGTATTAATACCTAAGTATAAAACATCACTTTTAAAATTTGTCTCCTTAATCATTCTTAAAAAAGCTCCATCGCCACCGATTGCAATCGCGATGTTATAATCATCTTCAACTATATTAAAACCATTTTTCAACAACTTTTCTTGGATATCTTTAAAGGTATTTATAGATTTATCATTATTATTATAAAATATTCTAACATTCTTCATAACTAGTCAATACATTTAAAAGAGACTCAGCAATTTCATTTTTAATCATTACTTTATTATTAAACCTAGTATCATCTATAGCCACTAAAGTAAAATCATAGAACTTATCATTTTCCTTATCATATATAGAATAAAATATTTTGTTATCATCTCCAAATAAATTATTCTCATCTTTTCTGTTTATTTTCCCAGTTATACCGATTCCATAATCACTTTGAGCAAATTCTGAAATATTTTTAGCCATTTCCCTTGCTACATTCATGCTATATACAGAATACGTATCAATTGTTTTTGCACTTACTCCAAGCTTTATTTTATATTCATTTGAATAGGTAACCGCACTAAAACTTAAAACTTCACTTGCTCCTTCTATATCCGTGATACTTGATGCAATAAAGCCACCTGTACATGACTCCATTGTTGCTATAGTTTTATGTTTTTTTATAAGTAATTCAACTATTTCTTTCATATAAATTCCTCTCTTTTATATATTTTAATACAAAATCATCCAGTAAGTCATTATAATATTTGTTATTTCCAATATTTTTTCTGATAAAAGTTGAAGATAAATCATCAGTCTTAACATCAGTTAATATAACATTTGAGTGATCTATACATACCTTTTCATTATTTCTAGGTATTACTAAAACTTTAAAATTATTTAAGATATATTCATAATTTTTCCAAGTTTTAAAATCATTTATATTATCACTTCCACATATGAAATATATTTCATCGTTTTTATATAATTCCTTAAAATAGTTTAAAGTTTGATATGTATAAACCATTATCTTTCCTAATTCAAAATCACTTGATTCTAAATTCTTATAATCTTTAATCATTAGATTTACCATATTAAGTCTATCTATTTCATTATTTAAATCTTTTCTATCATACTTATTTCCGGTTGGAACAAATATAACTTTATCAACATAATTTTTTTCTATTAGTAAAAGAGCTATTTTTAAATGCATCTTATGTGGAGGATTAAAAGTTCCACCAAATATACCTATTTTCATGCTTCTCTCTTATAATATGGTAAGTTAAATTTATGATAAGCATTATTATGAAGTTTTTCGATTTTATCACTTATCTTTTTATCCAATTTTTCACCATTCATATATTTTTTTATATCAGCATAAGTAACGCCTAATTTATCTTCATCTGTTTTATTTGATAAACCATCACTAGGGGCTTTATATAAAACAGAGTCTGGTACATTTAAAACTTCACCAATTTTAATAACTTCGTCAACTGTATAATCAGTTAAAACTCCTATATCATGAACAGAATCTCCACCTTTAGTAAAATAACCTACAAATAATTCACTTTTATTACTAGTTCCAGCAACTATATAAGTTTTATGAGTTAAAGCTGTTTTCAATGCAGCTAAATAGTAAACAGCACTCATTCTTAATCTTGGTTTTAAATTGATATCACTATTGAAAGTTTCTTCATCGGTAAAGTTTCCTAATAAATTAACTTTCCCTTTTATTGCCTCAAATGCATCAGTTAAATCTAAATCAACAAGTTCAAAACCGAATGCATCACTTACAAGTTTGGCATCGCTTTTATCACTTTCTTTTGAATGACATGGAAGAGTTACTCCTAAAACATTTTCTTTTCCTATTGCTTCACACATAATAGCAGCAACTACAGCAGAATCTTTTCCTCCACTTATACCTAAAACACAACCACCTAAATTATTATCTTCGTAATATTTTCTTATAAAATTTATAATATTTTTTGTCTCTTTCTTCGCATTAAACATATTATTCTCCTCCTAATTCTCTATTTTTTAAACTTTTTATCATATTATTTTTAAATTCAACATACTCTTGCGTTCCATCAACGTAATAAGTATGTGGATTAACTTCTCTTTTTATTTCTGGATAGATCGTACTCATTTGAGCTTCACAATAATCACGCTTTTCTAATATTGTTGGATCATTATATACCAAAACACCATCTTTAAATATTTGTTTTTGAAGTGGTATTAAAGTATAGTTGCTAATCTCACTTTGTTTTAAAATGTTCACTGGATCAACTATTATTAATTTATCACCCTTAACACTTTCACCATGTCTTACCATAATATCAGCAAGAGCATAACCAGTTTCTTTATCATATGCACGATATAAATCTTTAAAATCTGGATTTATTGTTTTAACTATATCATTACTAAGTTTTATTTTAGGAATTCTTTTTCCATCTTTAACTATAGCAACTTCTTTATAAACACAACCCATACGACCATCAGGTTTAGAAATATTATCACCTACTCCTAAGGAATTAAAACAAGCACCTTCATCAACAAGGGATTTAATTGTATTAGCATTCAATCCATTGCTTAGACATATTTGAGCATCATTAAGTCCAGCTTCATCCAACATCTTTCTTGCCTTTTTAGAAAGATAAGCAAGATCTCCAGAATCTATACGAATTCCTTTTAATCTATATCCATTTGGAATTAAATATTCTTTGGCTACTTTGATTGCATTTGGAATTCCACTTTTTAATGTATCAATTGTATCAACTAATAATAAGCAATTATTTGGATTGATGATAGCATAAGCAAGAAAAGCATCATACTCTGTATCAAATGTTTCTATATAACTATGAGCTTGAGTTCCCAACGCTTGAATCCCAAGCATATTAGCAGCGTATGCATTGCTTGTTCCTAAACACCCAGCCATAATTCCATAAAGAGAAGCATCTATCGCTGCCTCCAAACCATCAGCTCTTCTACTTCCAAATTCCATAATTGGTACATTTTTAGGAGTTGCTTCAACTATTCTTCTTGCACCGGTTGCATGTTCCATCGCGCCATTTACTAGAGATAAAATTGCCGTTTCTACAACTTGAGCTTCAATAATTGGAGCTTCAACAGTAATTATTGGTTCATTCGGAAATACTGGAGTTCCATCAGGAATAGCATAAATATTTCCTGTAAATTTGAAATTTTTTAAATATTTAATGAAATTTTCATCATATCCTCCACGTTTTAAATAAGAAAGTTCTTCTTCTCCAAAATGTAGATTGCTAATATATTCAATAACTTTATCAAGTCCAGCCATTATAGCATAACCACCATTTGTTGGAACTTTTCTAAAGAAAACATCAAATACGGCTATCTCATCTTTCTTTCCATTTTTAAAATAAGTTTCTGACATTGTAAATTCGTACTCATCAGTTAACAATGTATAATTTCTTGGTAATCTTTCTATTTTCATACTAAACACACTTCCTCAAATCCAATTTTTTTTCTTCTTTTTTTAATTCTTCAAAATTTTCTACATATTTGATTCCAGCACTTTCCATTACTTCTTTTGCAACACTTTTCCAATGTTCACGATTATGATATTCAGCATCAAACGTATCAACAGCATTAGAAGAAACAAACATGTTTACTGTTCTATTAAGTTCATCCATATATCTTGCAAATGTACGCGCAAAATCCATAACACATAAATCCTCACATACACCAGTAAAAATAACTTCTTTTAAATTTGTCATCATCTTTAAATCTTCAAGCAATTTTGGATTTAACATTCCATTAATTGAATTTTTTCGATAGATTAATGTATTAACATATCTTAAATACTCGTTAAAATCGCTTATAAATTCAGCCTCTTTTGTACCAACTTTACAATGGGGCGGATAATTTTTAAATTCCGAAGCATTTTCTAAATGTGCTTCTCCAATAAAAGTGATTAATTCACCATTCTCTCTGATATCATCCATAATTTCTTTTTGAGCTGGCACAAGTAAGTTATATTTCTTATTGGACATTGGTCCAATATTTACAAAACCCTCTACCATATCAATATTAAATACGCATCTTTCAAAATCTTCTAATTTTTTCTTTTCCATAAAATCCTCTTTCTAACATTTTGTTAATATCAAAATTTATAATTTAACAAGAGATGTTTTCTCTTGTTATTAACATAATATTAAAAACAGACTTATTTGTCAACCACTTTTTAACATTTTGTTAAAAAGATTGTAAAAAAAAAAGAACACATCACTTATGATATGTTTCATTATTAAGTATTTTAAATGACCTATATAACTGTTCTAAAAGAATTGCTCTAAACACTCCATGTGGAAAAGTATTTCTTCCAAATGATAACTTATAGTTACTCATCTTCTTTATTCTTTCATCAATTCCATCGGATCCGCCAATTATGAAAACCAAATTAGAATTATTTATAAACCATTCATTAATCTTATTAGAAAGCTCTACACTGCTTAAATTTTTACCATCTATTTCACAAGTAATAATATAATCAGTTGGCTTTAAATTTTTTAAAATCAAGTCTCCTTCAGCTTCCATATTGGAATCTTTTAGCTCAATTATTTCTAATTTATGGTATTTATTTATTCTTTTATAATAATCATTTATCATTAAAGATAAATATTCTTCTTTTATCTTACCTACACATATTACCTTAATCATAATTTTATTAAATCCGTTCTTTCTCTTTGCTTAGCTATTATTATATTATTAAACTCAATGCCATTTTCTTCTAATTCATTTTTCACTGTTTTCATAGCAAGCTCCGGAGAATTATTTTCATGTGAAAGATGTGCAAGAGCAATCTCTTTAGTTTTAGGCCCAATAAATTTACTTAGATAAAAACCACATTGATTGTTTGATAAGTGGCCTTCATCTCCTCTAATACGTTTTTTTAACCATGGTGGATATGGCCCATGCATCAACATTTCAACATCATGGTTACTTTCAAATACATATAGATCATGATTGCTTAGTTTATCAAAAAGTTTATGGTTTATGTATCCCGTATCGGTTACATATACAAAACTCTTATCCCCTTCTTTAAAAATATATCCACGTGAACCTGGAGCATCATGGCTTGTCCTAAATGGTTCTACTTTAAAATCACCAAAATCCATTTCATCTGAATCAAAACATAAATTTGGATAATCCTCTAAGAAAGGAAGTTCAATCATCATCTTTTCATCAACAAAAACAAACGGAGTATTTTTCTTAAAGAATACTTTCATTGCTCCTGTATGGTCAGTATGAGTATGAGTTATAAAAACATAATCAATATCTTTTGTTTCAACACCCAACTCACCTAATTTAGTCGCGATATATTTATTATTCATACCTATATCTATTAAAATATTTTTATTTCCAATTTTTAAATATGTGGAATTTCCTTCACTTCCACTTGCTAATACAGAAACTAACATTTGAATATTGATGCACAAGGATCTAGTGCAACTCCTCCTTGATATGGTTTACCTTTAAATACGCCTAAATGTAAATGTGTTCCTGTTGAGAAACCACTTGATCCCATTAACGCAATTTTTTGCTCTCTTTTAACTGTCTGACCTTCTTTAACTAAAATAGCAGCTAAATGCATATATTGAGTTACATAACCATTACCATGATCAATATAAATAGATAACCCTTCATTTAAACTAGAATTGTAATTTACTTTATAAACTGTTCCATCTTGAACAGCATATATTGGAGAACGGTATCCACATCCCGAAATATCTATTCCTTGATGTTGTTTACCCCAACGCCACTTAAATCTAGAAGTAATTACAAATGGGGATATTGTTGGCCAACTCCAATCACTGTTACCTTGAGGAGAATGATAGAATTCACTTCCACTGCTTGCTGATTTCTTAATTCCTCTTGTTACAACTTCATTAACTGGATCTTTAATAGTTTCAGTTTTGCTTATAACTAACGAATTTATTTCTCCATTAACATACTTTATATCTTGAGTAATTCTTTTAACTCCATTTTGACCTTGAGTTGTTACTTGTTTATAGTCAGTATATCTATTTTTATCATCAATATATGTTGTTTTATATTGAACCTCGATATCTTTTACTTCAGTCTTTTTATAAACTACGCTTACTAATGGAGAAATAAGTCCTACATTTACTTTTTCACCTGCTGCAAGTAATACATTTGACTTAGTATATTGAGGATTTGCAATCATTAACTCCTCAATATTTAAGTTATTAGCATCAGCTATAGCATCCAAGTTTTCTCCTACTTTTGTTATATATGTCTTTTGTTCATCCAAAGTTCCATATAATAAATATTTAGAAAGTTCGCCAGAATCTTTAAATATTATGTTATTTGTTGAAACTAAACCTTTTCTTATAGTAATCGTTTCTTCAAAATATACTGAATTAATAATTGATCCAGTATCCGTAATTTTTTCTTGAGTATTTTTGTTATAATCATCAAGATTTTTTGACCCAATAAAAGCCGCAGCTGTTTTATATAAAGCTTCTTTCATGATATCTTTACTCATCATGCTTATTTCAACTGGTTCCCCAGGTTCAATTACTTGATCATCATTGATAATTTTCTTTTCAGTATAAACAATTTTAGCAACATACCCTTCTATCATAAAAGGTTCTTTATCTTTAATACTATTATACACATCTTCTTCTTTTAAAATATCATCATTATATGTATATACTTTTTTTATATCTAAACCATCTGGTGGGTATACTTTATCAACACCATATTGTTTTCTTAAAGCTTCTTGTTCAGTATCAATCATATTTAAAAATTTTTCTTTTGATTTAATCAAACCAATTTTATCACCATTTAAATAAACTTGATATACTTCTTGTGGTTCTGATGCAAAATCAACGTTAGTTCCACAAAAGAACAATAAACCACTTACCAATATTGTTAATATAAACCCCAATATTTTTCCTTTCATTAAACCACCTATGTTTCTTCTACATTTTTAACATAATTTCTAAAATTACTTATGTTCTTTTCAAATAACAATTCAATTGTTCCCGTTGCACCATTACGATGCTTACCGATTATAAGTTCTGAAATAGAAACCCCGTCCGGATTATCGACTTGTTTAGTGTAATAATCATCTCTATAAAGAAATGAAACTATATCGGCATCTTGTTCAATTGAACCTGATTCTCTTAAGTCTGACATAATCGGACGTTTGTTTTCTCTTCCTTCAACGTTACGTGAAAGTTGGGCAAGAGCAATAACTGGAACACCTAATTCCATTGCCATTGTTTTAAGGCTACGAGATATATCAGATACCTCTTGTTGACGATTATTACCATAACCAGGACCACCACTTATAAGTTGCAAGTAATCGATCACAATTAATCCTAAATTTCCAGCGCTTGCAAGACGTCTACATTTAGCACGTATCTCACCTATTGTAATACCTGGAGTATCCTCAATAAATATTGGTGCATCTCCAAGTTCACTTGTTGCTTCATTTATTTTTTTCCAGTCATCATGACTTAATTTACCGGTTTTAAGCTTATTACCTTCAACGGAGCTAGCTGCCGAAAGCATACGGAACATTAATTGCTCAGCACCCATTTCTAGGTTGAATATAGCAACAGCCTTGTTAGTTGCTAAAGCAGCATTTACAGCAATATTCAAAGCAAAAGCTGTTTTACCCATAGCAGGACGAGCAGCAATAATTATAAGTTCATTTGGATGAAGGCCACTAGTCAACTTATCAAAATCATAAAACCCGGTTGGAACACCAGTAACATCAGAATCATTTTTTGATAATGTTTCAAGTTGACTTATAGCTGATTTTAAAACTTCACGGCTTGTTCTAAATTCTCCAGCTTTTCTCGCCTTAGTAACTGTAAATAGTTTCTTTTCAGCACTTTCAATTAAATCATTCGTGTCTTGATCTTCAACTCTAGCATTCTTTTCAATATCCTCACATACTGTGATAAGTTTTCTTCTTAAAGCTTTCTCTCTAACTATTTTTATATATGAATCAATATTAGAAGCTGATACAACTGAATCAATAACATCACTTAAATATTCAACACCACCAACTGAGTTTATTGGTGTATTTTTTTCTATCTCATTTTTAAGAATCGTTGAATCAATTTTTTCATTTCTTTTTTTCAATTCTGATAAAGCATCATATATAACTGAATTGCGCTTATCATAAAACATATCACTAGAAAGTTCATCACATACTTTTTCTAAAGCAGATGAAGACATGTATGCACAACCAAGAACACACATCTCTGCTTCTAAATTTTTAGGTTCCTCTTTCATATCGGCCATAAGTCCTCCTAGTTAACTGAAACATTTACGTAAGCAATAACTTTTTTATGTAAATTTATCTTTACTTTATGTACTCCAAGAGTATCAATTACATGATCACATTCAATTAACTTTTTATCAATATCGTATCCTTTATTCTTAAGTTCTTGAGCTATTTGTTTATTAGAAATAGAACCAAACATTCTACCATCTTTACCAGTTTTAGCTGTAAATGTAATAGTAACATTTTTAAGTTCATCACTCAATTTTTGGCATTCTTTAACACGAAATTCTTCCTCTTTTTCTCTTTCCTCTAATGTTCTATCAAGTTTCTTTTTATTTCCTTCATTACAAGGAACAGCAAGTCCTAATTTTATTAAATAATTTTGAGCATAACCATCACTTACATTGATTATTTCATCTTTTTTACCTTGTTTTTTTACGTCTTTAAGTAATATAACTTTCATACTATCACTTCCATCTTCAAATATTATATCAAATAATTATGAAATTTTCATTAATATTCCTTTTTATAAAATCTCAAATGATATTCAATATCTTTATAATCAAAATTACTTTGATATAAATACTCCAGTTTATCCATTTCTTTTTTATAGTAATTTGCCATAGTTTTACTATGAACTTTTATAGAAATTGAATGTAAAAATATATATGCTTTATTAACACGTTCAGATCCAACTTTTATATATTCCAAAAATACATTTCGAGCATTAAAATTATCTTTCATTTTAAAAAGCGCTTTACCTTTATAATATAACATTTCAGGCATTCCAGTTATAGAGTATGCATAACTTGCATACATATAAGCAGTAATATACGCTTTATTTTTTATCTCTTCGGAAATTCTCCAAATAGCATCATCATATATTTCCTTTTGATAATCATTTAATAACATATATTTTTGTTCGTTTTTTATCTCGTTTTCTATTATTCTTTTTTCCATTTTTCCTGGAATACTTAAATTAGTCAAAATATCATATACTTGAAAATGATATCCAATTTTAGCAAGTTTAAACAAAATTGGATACAACTCTTTTGTTGCCTTCTTTTCTTCAATAAGAGAATATATACAGCTAAAAACCTCGTCATAACGTTTTTGTAATAGAAGTTCATTAATATAATCCATTTCATCACCTTCATAATGTGCCAGTTATTATACCACAACAAAAGTGAAGAAACAAATCGAATACTAGAAATTTAAATTAGTAAGTTGCAAATAATATTTTTGCCTATCTATATTTTTATCTGACAAATCATAAAAATAGAATGAATTAAAGCTAGCCATTTCTGCTACTTCTAACTTTCTCTTATATTTTAAATACTTATTCTTATTTCCTTTTAATTCATATATTCTTGTTAAATAAAGGTAAGCTTTTGATGTTTTTTCACTTCCAAGTTCAACATACTTTAATAAAAGTTCTTCTGCTACAGCATAATTTTGACATTTATAAAAACATTTACCTTCATAATAAAGAAAAATTGGTAATTGACTTACATAATATCCCCATTCGCATAAATCATAAACTAGTTCATATTCTTCATATGCAAAAGCCTCTCTAATCATTTTAATACATCCAGTTGTTATTTCTAATTGTTCATCTGTTAAACTACATTCTTTTTCATATTCGTCCATAGAATTAAAAATAATTTTTTTTAAGTCATCATCTTTTTTTGAAGTATAAGTCTTTGCAAGTATTATTTTTACATCAGTAATATATCCAACATTAGCTAAAATCATTAAAGAAGAATAAAATAATTTTTTATCACTTACTATACCTTTTGAAATATCATAAAGTAAACTCACGGCTTCCTCATAATTTTTATTGTTAATTGCATTTCTTAATAAATACCATTTATCCATAATATGTCTCCTTAATGATACATATTATAGCACAAAAAAAAGAAACTTTCGTTTCTTACTTAACAAATGGTATTAAAGCCATAAATCTTGCTCTTTTAATTTGTTGAGCAATATGTCTTTGATGTTTAGCACAAGCTCCAGTCATACGTCTAGGCATAATTTTACCTTTTTCATTGATGTATTTTGAAACGATTGCTACATCTTTATAATCAACGCTTTTACCAGCGCACATTTGACAAACTTTTTTCTTTTTTCTAAAAAATTCAGCCATTTTATTCATTCCTTTCTAAAATGGTAAATCGTCATCACTTAAAACTACTTCTGAACCAAAATCTTTAAAAGGATCTTCTTCAAGGTTAGCAGGAGTACTTGATGATTCACCAGCATTATTCATATTATAATTTACGGAATTATCAGCACTAGCTCCTTTTGAACTTAAGAATCTAACATTGTCTGCTACAACTTCTGTAACGTATCTCTTTGTACCATCTTGAGCATCATAGCTTCTAGAAGTAATTCTTCCAATAACAGCTACCATACTACCTTTAGAACAATATTTACATACGTTTTCAGCTTGTACTCTCCATACAACAATATTAATAAAGTCTGTATGAGGTTCCCCATTTGCACTTGGTCTTCCGTCAACAGCTAAACTAAATGTTGTTGTAGAAATTCCTGTACCAGTTGTTCTAAGTTCTGGATCTCTTGTTAATCTTCCAACTAAGCATACATTATTCATATATCTTACTCCTCGTCTAATCTGATAATCATATGTCTAAGAACGTTTTCATTAATTCTAGCCTTACGATCTAATTCAGAAACAATTTCATTTGTTGCATTAAAATCAACTACAAAGTAAAAACCAGTAATTTCTTTATTGATTGAGTAAGCAAGTTTTTTATTACCTAAATCTTTAGAATCAGTAATTTCACCCTTCATAGATGTGATAACTGATTTTAAATCTTCAGCAATTTTCTTAGCTGCATCTTCTTCAACAGTAGTTTTTACTATGAACATCATTTCATATTTGTTCATACTACACCTCCTTATGGTCTATTTGGCTTCAATTAAGAAGCAAGGAGCCTTCAAGCTCACGAGTATTATAGCAAAATCACTTTCTTTTGTAAACAATATATGAAAAAAAGATATAATTTATTAAACATTAAATCTAAAATAAACTATATCTCCATCTTGCATTAAATAATCTTTTCCTTCAAGTCTAACGCGACCTGCTTCTTTTACTTTAATTTCACTTCCATAATTTTTAAAATCATCAAAACTCATTACTTCCGCTTTAATAAATCCTCTTTCAAAATCAGTATGAATTAATCCAGCACAGTTCGGAGCTTTCATTCCCTTTTTAAATGTCCATGCACGGCATTCATCAGTACCACTTGTAAAGAATGTCGCAAGTCCAAGTAGATCATAAGTTGCAAATATTAACTTATCAAGACCACTAGAAGTTATTCCAAGTTCACTCATAAATTCGCGTTTTTCTGTTTCCTCTAATGGTGCAAGATCCTCTTCTATCTTAGCACACATTACAATTACTCCAGCATTTTCTTTACCAGCATACTCACGAACTTTCTCAGTATATTCATTTTTTCCAATAGACAAATCTTCTTCATTTACATTAGCAACATAAATAATAGGTTTTGCTGTAATAAAGGAAAAATTTTTCAAAACTTGCTTTTCAGCATCATCAAATTCAACTCTTCTTAAAGGTATATTCTTTTCTAAAGCCTCCATTGATTTTTTTAAAGTATTTATTTCCAAAAGCTCATTCTTATCTTTAGTCATACTAGCTTTTTTACCAATTTTATTCAAACGATTGTTTATTATTTCTAAATCAGCAAGTATTAATTCCACATTGATTATTTCAATATCTCTAATAGGATCAACAGTTCCTTCAACATGAGTTATATCTTTATTTTCAAAACATCTAACAACTTCAACTATAGCATCCGTTTCCCTAATATGACTTAAAAACTTATTTCCAAGTCCTTCACCACTAGATGCACCTTTAACAAGACCAGCTATATCAATAAATTCATATGAAGTTGGTACAACACTTTTTGGTTTATAATATTCAACTAAATAATCAAGTCTTGTATCTGGTACAGTAACAACTCCAACATTTGGTTCAATTGTAGCAAAAGGATAATTTGCAGCAAGTGCGCCTGCCTTAGTTATTGCATTAAATAAAGTTGATTTTCCAACATTTGGTAATCCTACTATTCCAGCTTTTAAAGCCATGTTATCACATCCAATTCACAAAGTATTATATCAAGAATAAAGACAAAATAAAAGGATTAAAACTAATCCTTTAACGTAACTTCAACAGTTTTTTCTTTGCCATCTCTAATATAAGTTATTTTTACTTTATCTCCAACTCTATAACGATATAGATAATATTTCAAATATTTATAATCTTTAATTTTATAATCATCTAATTTGATAATTACATCACCTTTTTTTAATTTAGCAGCATCAGCTGTAGAACCACTTGATACATCTGTAATAACAGCTCCACTTGTAATACTATCACTTATTTTGACACCATTATATTCAGCACCTTCGACAGATGTCATTGTTACACCTAAAACAGGTCTTGTAACTTTTCCATTATTTTCTAAGTATTCAGCAACAGATAAAGCATCTTCAATTGGAATTGCAAATCCCATATTTTCAATAGATGCACCACTTAATGTGGATGATGATAATTTACTATTTGTGATTCCGATTACTTCACCATTTGAGTTAGCAAGTGGACCACCTGAATTACCAGAGTTTATTGAAGCATCAATTTGTAATAGATTCATATACCATGAATCTCCACTTTGTCCATAATAACTTTTCTTAGAAGAAGAACTCATTTCTACCATACGATTTTTTCCACTAAGAATTCCACGTGTTACTGTAAATGAATATTCAAGACTTACTGGAGTTCCAATAGCGAATATTGTATCTCCAACTAATACATCTTCACTTTTACCGATTTCAGCAACAGCTATAACTTTATCTTTTGGAATTTTAACAACTGCAACATCAGCATATTCATCACTTCCAACAAGCTCTCCAGTTACCTCAGTTTCATTAGATAATATTATTTTTATACTTTTGGCACCATCTACAACATGGTGATTAGTAAATATATAACCATATTTATCATCAGTTTTATAAACAAATCCACTTCCCCAACCACTTAGTTTATTCTCGCTAGTTCCAACTTCAACAATAACAGATGCATCATATAGTTTAGAAACCGCATCACTTATTCCTTTATCAGTAACTGTAACTTCTTTTTCAGTAACATATTTTACGTTTTTACTAAAAATTTCTTTTAATGGTACATAGTTAACAACTATATCCCCAATTGCAACAAGTACAAGTACAATAATACCCACAATTATTGCAACACTTAATCCTTTTTTTGATTTTTTATCTTCTTCCATAGAAGACCCTCCTATTCCATATCTAAAAGTGATTTATAATTTATTGGAAATCCCATTTTCGCAAGTACTTTATCTATTGATACTACTTCTAATTTTCCAGATAAAGCATCTATTTCATAGGATAACTCAGCCATTAACAGTCTAAAATCATCCTTTGACAATAAGTATTTAAAAATAATAACTACCGAAAATAAATCCCCTTTACCATATATATATTCATCATTTATCTTTGGAATATTCAAATTATCATGATAAATATTATCTGGTATAACCTTTTGAGTTCGATGTTCAAAAAGAATATCTTCATGAGCACATAAATTACGATAATTGGATAATATCGGTAAAAACTGCATTAGATTTTCTGGTTCAACATCATAATATTTAGCTACTTCCCTTTGATCATTTGGCTTTAATATTGTATATAATTCACTGGTAATTCCAAATGATAGAACTTTAACAACTACCCATAAAGGTATATAACCATAATTATTGATATAATGTTTTGTAGCTTCATGTTGCCCACCATTTACTCTAATTTGTCGTTTCATCTTTTTTAGTAAATCATTTACCTGCCTTATTTTATCAGGCGATTGATTATAATTTATATTTCTTAAATAATCGCTTTCTCTATATCCATATTTTTGAGATAAAACATATGAAAATATACTTTTAGTATTATTTTCAATAATCAAGATATTTTTAAACATTATATTTCTTAATTGCCTATCAAAATAGAATAAAGAATAAAGTTCTTTAAAAGTAGTGCCTTCTAAAAATAATTTAGGATTATCACTGCTCATAAATAAATGACGATATCCCATCAAGAAGAAATAATTTTCTCTTAATATAATATTTTTAGTATACTCAATATCATCAATTACTAGACCTTTACCTTTTAATATATCAATTTGTTCATCTAGAGTTTTAAATGTTTTTGCACCCATATTTTTATCCACCTATTATATATTCTATCACATCCAACAAATAAAATATATAACTTAATTATGAATATATTATGAAAAAAAATGCTATGCAGCATTTTTATTTTCATTAATTAAAGTTAACTTTCTTGCCTTTTCTTCTTGTAAAGATAAAACATTATCGCTTGGGAATTCGACAATTTTTTCCTCTTCTTCAAGAGTTTTAATATTGTTATCAATTGTAGCTATTAGATATTGTTTATACTCTGATAAACGAACAGCTGCATCTCTTAGTCTTCTTAATATACTAATTACTTGTCTTCGTTCCTCTGAAGTAATGATCTCCGGAGTAGAATCAATGATTTTATCCAACAAACCATTACATTTAATACATAACTTATCAAAAACACTTGAATTTTGTCTAGTAACCAGTTTTCCCAAAACAAGTTCGATTGAATCAAGTTCAATATTAAACATGTTAATTTTTTCTGACATAATCCCACTCTCCTATAAAGATTATATCAAACATGTAAATTTACAATTCATTTATTTTTATTGTTTACAATCTATTTTACAATTAATATCCTAAAGTTTTAATTACTTTTTCAACTTCAATTGTTTTATCCTTAGGAGCCTTAATAATAATATATGAGTCACTTATCCAAGATATATAATAAACTTTTTCTTCAGTTTTCAACATTAAACTTTTCCAAGTCTTTCCACTAGAAAGCCTTTTATCATATTTTTCTCCAACTTCACTAAAAAGATTTTGATATTCATCAATAAAAATTCCTTCAACATCATATTTCTTTTTTCCTTTAAGGAAAAATACACTTACTTCATCCTTATAAGCATTATATGCTGATACGGCATAGTCATAATTGCTTAATACATCTTTTATAGAATAATTCATCTCAGTCATTTTAGATGCAAAAGTATCACCAGTAATACTATTTTTACTTCCACAACCAACTAAAATAAAACTGAATAATAAAATAATAGCAACTTTAATCTTTCTCATAATTATCAACAATCTTTCTATTTATACAATCATATGTATCTACAATAGCTATAAAAGCATGATTATCTATAAGTTTTATTCCTTCTTTTAATCTAAAATAATCATTGGATGAGATAACAGATAACAATATCTTACTGCTCTTCTTACTATATCCACCAGTTACATCTAAAGTTGTCAATTTATAATGTAAATCATTAACAATATAATCTCTAACTTCTTTTTCTTTATCCGTTATAACGTAAAACATTTTATAATCATTTATACCAAATTCTGCTTTAGTTATTAAATAACGAATAATAATTATCATTATTAAAGAATATAATCCGACATTTAAACTTATAAATATCACGGTTAATATTACATTAAAAATATCCACAACAAAAGAATAGCTTTTAGAGTGTATATTAGTTAATGAAGAAAATATATCTTCAACAATGAATATTACTGATGCTTTATAACCAGCTTTAAATATAAAACTATACCCTATACCAATTAAAAATGATGCAACTAAAATACTTACCATCATTTCTGGAAGTTGTATCGGATAACTCTTGCTTATAAAACTAGTCAAATATGAAATTATTGGTATTAAAACTGCAGGAACTATATATAATTTAATAGTTTGTTTATCAATAAATATTAAAGAAAAAAGTAAGATTATAACATTAAGAATAAACATATTTATATATACATTTGATGTAAAAATATAGCTAAATAAACAAGCCAGGCCATCACTTCCAATGATAACTAATTGATTAGGCAATACAAAATAATTAAGTCCAAAAGATATAATAATACAGCCTAACACTATATTAAAAATTCTAATAAATCTATCCATAAACTACCTACTTTTTAAAACACTTTCAATAATTGGACCAATATCACCATCCAAAATTTTTGTTGGATTATTAGATTCATAACCACTTCTTAAATCTTTTACTAAACTATAAGGTTCTAAAACGTAATTACGAATTTGACTTCCAAAATCGATTGAACTATTTCCTTTTATAGAATTCAACATTTTATTTTGTTCATCCATTTTAATTTTATATAATTTACTTTTTAAGATTTTCATTGCTGTTTCTTTATTTCTAATTTGACTACGTTCATTTTGAACAGTTACAACAATACCTGATGGGAAATGAGTTATTCTAACAGCTGAATCCGTTGTATTTACTCCTTGTCCACCATTTCCACTTGAACGATATACATCTACTCTTATATCATCATCGTTGATTTCAATATTAGCATCTTCTATTTCCGGAGTAACATTTACAGCTGCAAATGAAGTATGTCTTCGATGATTAGAATCAAACGGACTTATTCGAACTAACCTATGTACACCAATTTCACCTTTAAGATAACCATAGGAATATATTTTTTTTACATAAATAGTAACACTTTTAATACCTGCATCATTAGCATCCTGTTTATCAACTATCTCATAAGGAATGTCATTTTTAGAAAAATACATTGTATACATTCTAAGAAGCATGTCCGCCCAATCCTGTGATTCAGTTCCACCAGCTCCTGGATGTATTTCTAAATAACATTTGTTTTTATCAAATTCACCATTTAATAAAGTATTTAATTCTAAACTTTCAAGAGATGTTGATATTGAATTAATAAGTGAAACTAACTCGTTATAAAGATCTAAATCACTTTCAACTGCAAGAAGTTCCAATGTTTGTTTTGCTTCTTCAAGTTGTTTGCTTAAAACGTTATAGTCCTCAACCTCTTTTTTTAAGAGAGTTAAATTAGAGTTAATTTCATTATATTTACTTTGATCCGACCAAATTGAAGAATCATTTAGTCTTTCTTCCAATGCTTTTATCTCTTCATATTTTTTGTCGACGTCAAAGAGACCTCCCAATATCATTCAATTTTTTTTCTAAATTTTTTAAATGTTCTTTTAATTCATTAAGATTATCCATGTCTTCCTCCTCCTGAAGAATGTCCACCGCCTGATGAACCACTGCTATGTCCACCGCCTCCGCTTCCAGATGACGAACTAGTCTTATAACTACTTGTGTGGCTTCTTATATATCTATCATCCTTCTTAGTGTAATTTATCGAATTTTTATCTAAATAATCAAATGCTGTTGTAGCTTTTTTTACCATTTTGTTTTTATGTACTTCAATTGAAACAACAATTGCTGATACGGCAATTGCTCCAATAAAAGCAACCAAATAAGGTGGATTATAACCCTTAACAACATTTCCGTATTCATCCAATGTATCATTTCGAGAACTAAGTGGTTTTCCTTTATCATAATAAGAGTTCAATTCATCAATGAATTTATTTATGCCTCCTAAATAATCAACACCATCTTTAAAATATGGATATATATCATCTAAAATATTTTCAAGTCTTTCATAAGTGAAATATAATTGAGCTTCCCCAAACGTATAAATATTAAAATATGGATTACTTTCATAAGTATTTCTTAATAATAAAACACCTGAATAATACTCATCATTTAATCCAAAATCGTTATAATCATAAAAATCAGCAGCATAATTTTCATTAGTTGAATCTACATTATATATTAAATCAACAGAAACAAAAACCATGTCAAATCCTGTCTTTTTAATAAATTTATCCATTTTTAATTTTAACTCATCTTTATCAGTAGTAGATAAAATGTTTGAATAATCATAAATCTTCTCAGCTGCATCAACATAAGGTGTAGAAAGTGCATGATTTATTCGAGTACTTGAAGACATATCCCATTTTTTAGATACCCCATAATTATTTAAACTTGTTCTTGTCTTTAAATCCTTTTCATTTGCTGCAAAGACAAAAGTTGGAATAATCAATAAAAGACATACAGTTAACCATAAACGCTTTTTCATTAATTACTGCCTCCAAACTTAAATACAATATATGAAATAACTAAAATAAAAACAAATATTATAATAAAAAGTAATATAGACATTATCACAGCTTTCTTTTTATCAAGAGGTATATTTCCAACAAATTCTCCACTTTCTCCATTCATTGCAAAAATATAAAACTTGTCTTTATATTTTACATTTACCATATATACTGGTAGCATAACATATTCGCAGTTATCATTATGCAAAGAAATATCACAGTTGGTAACAACTTTTGAAGCATATCCAAGTGCACTTGAAAGCATCTCTTCTTTAGTAGATTTAACTGTTCTATCTTCCGTACTTTTATAAGCATCCTCTTTGGATACATCATACCTCTCAGCCAAAAAACCTGAAAGATAAGCATGATTATATGGAACTAATGAACTATAATCAAATGGTTCAATTGTATTCATGATATCATCTTCAAATCTAACTGATCCGTCCACTGGAACTTTAGAAAACTTCATACTACCTTCTCTTTCAACTTTAAAGTAATCTGTTTTCGTATAATGAGTATCTCCACTCGTCCAACTATTTACTCTAGTCGCATCTATTTGAATGTCTCCAGTAGATGTTACATCAAACAACCAAAAAGGAATATATACACCCATAATTTTTTCAATATTTTTTTCATTTATAAACTCTTTTGGTATTAAATGTCTTCCTTTTTTTAATCCTTGAAAAGCAGCAATCGCATCCTCTTTTGTCTTTTTAAATGGAATGATCTTACTAGGAGCAAACTCTCCACTTAATCGACTTTTAATAATCGACGTATTTCCACAATATACACAGAAAGTCGCAGCTGTATTCTCATCAGTTATTATCACAGCTCCACAATCAGGACAGTTATAATTAACATATTCAACACTGGTTTCTGTTACTTTATTTTCCTCAGTAGTCATATCTTTTAACTCTTCAGCCGTGAATTTTCCATCACAATAATCACATTTAAAGAGTCCAAGTTTAGGATTAAATTCAATAGGAGCTTGGCACCTAGGACATCTATTATCTAAAACCTTCTTTTCTATTCGTGCCATAAATCCGCCTCACCTCTATTCTATTTACAAACACAATCAGAACTTAATTCTAATGGTATTTGATATGTAATAACATTATTATTCAAATCAGTTGCATTGATCTTTAAATATAAACTATTTTCTTTAAATTCTTTACAAACTCGAGAATAGTTATCAACAACAAAATTCGCATTTTCCAAAAAATCTTCTAACTTTGTTGGAGTTACTTTATCATGTGTTAAAGTTGCAATTTTTTTATCTATATCACCATCATTTTCATATAAAATACATTCTATATCTCTATATATTTGTTCATCATTTCCACCACAATAAGTTATCTTATTTATAAAAATCGATGATTTTTTATCATTATATGAAACTGTACCAGAAATATTAAAATCTTCACATTTAGTTGATAAAGTCTTAAATTGATAGTTATCATTATGACTTAATAGCATAATGAAAAACATAAATACAATTATTAATGATCCAAATATTGCACCTTTTAAGTACTTATAATCTATTTGACGTTTTGTCTTTTTCTCTCCATCTAATAACTCATCTATTCCAATATTAAAATCTTCACTCATTTGTTTTATAAGTGACATATCAGGAAGATTTTTACCATTTTCCCATTTAGAAACTGCCTGATAAGTAACTCCATATTTATCTGCAAATTCTTTTTGAGTTAAATGATTTTCCGTTCTAAGTTTTTTTATAAATTCACCAATTTTATTTTGATCCACAAAATCACATCCATCATCCATTCAATTATATCATTATATTTAATAATTCTAAATGTTTTTTAATATCATAAACTTTATAAAAAAGGAGATATTATGAAAATAAACGATTTAGTAACTATTGATGGATACACTTATATAGTTTTTAGCAATTGCAAGTTTAGCAATACAAAATATTATTATTTAACAAATGGTAGACAAAAAATATACTGCTTCTTTAATAACAAAAAGATAGTAATAGTTGAAGACAATATTCTAATTAATAAACTAACACCATTATTTATAGAAAATTTTAAACTACATTTTGATATCATATAATTTATTGAAACATGAAATGTTTTTATCATTTAACAATGAATTTATTGCTTTTTATATAAAAAACAAGTTCTTTCATGAGCATAAATTATACCCACTGCACAAAGATATGAATAGATAATTGTTGATCCAACAAACTTCATTCCGCGGCTTTTTAAATCAAAGGATATTTTATCAGAAAGCGCAGATGTAGTTTTTCCAATTTCATAAAAGATACGTCCGCCAGAAAAATGCGAAAGATAGTTATAAAAACTTCCAAACTCATTTACAATATTCATATATATTTTAGAATTATTTATACTTGCTTGTATCTTTAAACGATTACGAATAATATCCTTGTTATTCCTTAACTCTTCGATTTTCACATCATCATACTCTATAACTTTATCTATGTCAAAGTTATCATATGCTTTTAAAAAAGCCTCTCTTTTATTTAAAACGCATTCCCATGAAAGACCTGCTTGAAATGATTCAAGAATAAACATCTCATAAAGATATCTTTCATCCATATTTAAAACACACCATTCATTGTCATGATAATCAACGTATTTTTGATTTTTTAAATTACACCAAGAACATCTATTCATTTTTGCTCTCCAAAACTTCTATCCATAATAACCTCACTTTAAACGTCTTTTTATTATATCATCACTTTCTAACTTTCCAATAAGTAAGGATGAATTTTTATCATGTTTCTTTATATTCTCATTAACCATTTTCTCATCATAATTTGCATAACAATATTTACACATATGTGGACAAGTGTTATACCAACCAATATCAACCATCAAAACACAATGGCACTTACGTTCTTTTCTAGCTGTCCACTCACTTTTAAAAACCTTCCCTGTTAACTTATAAGCAAGTTCTTTTGACATACACTCATCTTTAGTAAATCCATATTCAACTAAAGTATTATCTTCAAAACAAGTTGATACTTTAATATTATGAGATTCAGCAATAGAACTAAAATTAGTTCCAATTAAAGCGTAATCAGAGTTACTAAATTCCCTATATTTTAAAACATCATAGTTATTTCTAACATTTTTATAATCATCAATAAAAGAAACTATGATTTTTTTGATATACCCATCAAGTTCTGAACAAAGTTTGGAAAATGCTTTAATATGATAGTTAATCGAATATTCATCGCTTATAAATATTGGATCATATCTAACAACTACATTTTCTGTTCCTAGAATTTCACTTATTTTCTTAACAGCCTCTATAACTTTACTTTTATCTGGTACATTTGGTTCAATATCCTTTTTATATGGAGTTATTGTTATATGAAAAACAATTGGTTTGTTTATAAGTTTCAATTTATCAACAATAGGAATTGGATTTTTAGTACAAAATAAAATTGCATCAACATCTTCAAAAAATATTCTACTGACTAATTTCTTATTAAAAGGATTTCTTACATCAACAAAACCTTCCTTATATCTATTCATAAACCAATCTGTATAAAACGCGACAACATCAGTTCTTCCACTAACATTTAATATCATAAAAATACCTCTAAAGAGATTATAACAAAAAAAGATATAACTTAATATATCTCTAATTTAAAATAAATATTGAAACATTTAAATATAATGCATATAATAACCAAATAAAATAAGGAATTTGTAAATATCCAGCTGCTTTATTTTTATTATGCATTTGAAAAATCATAACTGATACAAATAAAATCAAGACCACTAATTCTAGTGTTGAAAACAAATAAGTTTTAAACAAGAAAAATAATGGACTCCATAATGAATTCAAAATCAGCTGTATTCCATAAACTTTATAAACATCATTATCATTTTTGCTGGACAAATACAAAGAAATACTCATAAGTATATAAATAATTGTCCACACAATAGGAAACAATATTTTAGGAGGAAATAAAGCAGGTTTAATCAAATAATCCGTATTAAAATCAATAAAAACAGTAGGTAGTACTGCTACACCAAACGTAATTAACAATATAATAATAATTTTTTTCATATTCATCTCCACTATTATTATATTTAAATTATTTAAAATTATTATATATTGCTAAGTTCTAATATAATTTTCAAATTTACTTTTATACTTTTCTATTGTTTCAGAAACATTAAAAGAATAAATACTTGTAAGTATTCCATCCTCCGGATCCACTTCTGTTTTTTCAAGTTTACCACCTAATGCTTCCATAGTTTTACTTGAACCTAAATTATCAACATCACAAGAAAGAATTATTTTAGATAATCCAACTTTTCTTGCTTCAATAATACCTAAATATAAATTAATTTTATTATACCCTTTTCTTCTTTCTGTTGGACGAATACCATAACCTATATTTCCACCAAAAGGAACCATTTCCTTTGGTAGATTCCATCTAACACTTATTGTTCCAATTAACCTATTATCATTTTCTCTAATAAGTAAGAATGTTTTAGTTTGAGCTCTGTGCATACTTCTCGCATATTCTTCATTCTGCATATTTAAACATCTAGTTAACGCCTCTTCAAAAGTTAAACCATCAAGAATTTTATCTAAAGAACCCATGCCATTAAGATCTGAATTATAAACAACAAATTCATTAATATAATCAATTATATCATCTTTTCTTTGAATTGATGGTATTTCTAAATAAAACTTTTCCATATACTTTTCCAACCTTTATTCATTACTAGCTAAATCAACATATAATTCAACTACACCACATGATGGACAAACTCTTGCTTTTAAACGCTTTTTAGACATTTTATTATTACTAAATAACATTTTAGTTCCATTTTTTTCATCATCATAATCTAAAAATATTTGTTCTTCAAATTTAACTCCACCAACATAATCTGTATGAAGACTAGAACCTTCAATCATTTTAACATTACAATCTTTACATTTTTTCATATTAACTCTCCCTATCATTCTATTTTGTCATATATACTATATCATAAGTTATAATTTAATTGTTGTCCTACTTTCCTTTTTTTATTTCAGATTCATATAAATGCTTATATTCAGAACATCTATTTAACAATTCTTTATGAGTTCCAGAATCTATTATTTTTCCATTTTCAATAAAGAATATTTTATCACAGTTTAATATTGTAGAGAATCTATGAGCTATTATCATAATTGTATATTCATTCTTTAAATTATTAATAGCTTCTTGAATTTTACCTTGTGTTTCATTATCTAATGCACTTGTAGCCTCATCAAATAAAATTATTTCTGTCTTTTGAACTAATGCTCTAGCTATAGCAAGTCTTTGTCTTTGACCTCCAGACAAAGTAACACCGCCTTCACCAACTACTGTATTATATTTATCTGGTAAACTCTCAATAAAATCATCTAAGCAAGCTAAACGACATGCTGCTTTTATCTCCTTTAATGTTACATCTTCTTTAACAAGCTTCATATTATCAATAATACTCATATTAAAGATATAAGGACTTTGAGATATAACCGTTATATTACCTCTGATAGAATCTTCATCTAAATCATTAATAGAGTTTCCATCTATAAGAATATCACCAGACTCAATATTATACATTTTACACAATAAACTAAATATCGTTGTTTTGCCACTTCCACTTTTTCCGACAAAACCTACAGTTGTATTAGCATCTACTTTGAAGTTGATATTATCTAATACTTTTAAATCATTATCATAAGAAAAAGAAACATTTTTAAATTCAAAGTCACCTTTAATATTATCAAGATGTTTTTTACCAAATTCTTCTTTATTAAATGATTTATTATCTAATAAAGAAAATACTCTCTCAAACGATAAGTTAAAACAATTAGCTTCTTCTAATAAATCGGATATACTAGCCATAAAACTTTGCATAACTCTTTCTCTATAAGAAAATAATGCAACACTCATAGCAACAGATAGATTTTCATAACTTATTAAGTATATAAATAATATAATTAAAGCAAATTGAAACAGTTCTTTTAAACATTCAATAATAAAGTTATAGGAGATATCAACATTACGCATATCTAAATACTTTTTGTTTTCTTCTTGAATATTTTCATTCAACATATTAACAAAACCGCTTTTAGCATTTAACATCTTAACGTCTCTAGCACCTCTAACTAATTCACTTGTTAATCCAGTTACTTTTTCCTGTTGCTTTCTTTTTTCTTTATCAAGCTTATTTATTTTTCTAGACTTTGATAAATGTAGCATAGTTAAAATAACTGAAACTGATAAATAAAAGATAAATACATACTTGTTAATAATAAATATTGAAATAAATGTTCCTATACTTGAAATAATTCCAACTAATCTTCCATAACCTACAGTAAACATATTTGCAAGTTCATCAGTGTCTCTTGTCATTCTTTGAACAAAAACACCACTTGAATTATTATCCAAATCTGTTTGAGAAACTTTTAATATTTCACTGCTTAAAGATTTTTGTAGTTTTTCTGTAACTCCAACAGTAAACTTTTGAGTGTTTTTTCTTATCAACACAGTTTTAAGGGCATTTATCAATCCTAATATTAAAACAACTAAACTCATAACTATTAATTGAATCCAATTATTATCTGTTAAATATACAAGTTGATTAGCAAGTAGAATCGGTAACGCAATACCAATAAAAATACCAAAAAGTGATCCAATTGTTTCATATATTAAGCAACTTTTATATTCTTTTCCGTATTTATAAACAGTTTTAATATTTCTAAAAGTTTGTTTCATTTTATCACCATTTCTAAATTGTCTATTAAAGTTCTTATTAGACTTTTCATTTCTTCATCTGTAACAACAATACTTTTACAAGCGATTTGACAAGATAAACCATGAGTATAAAATCTAACATCACGATATAACGTTTTTGCTTGTTCTAATGTTAAAGAATATTGTTCAGGAATAGATGTTATAGTTTCAACATTCCAACTTGATGATAATACTTCATCAATTGTTCTTGATCCTGCTAACTCAGACATAAATAATGCTTTAAATATTTTCGATTCATTATAGGCAAAACTAGCATATGCATAACTTATTGTATAAAGATAATCATTTTTATCAATGATTTTATCAATATATAAATCATAATAATCATGAAGATATTTTTTCAATTCAATTTTAAAATTATCCATGTTATTAAAATTTCTAAACAATGGTTGAGTAGAACAACCTATATATTTACATAAATCTCTTGAATTTAATAACTCTATACCAAATTCATTAATATAATCCTTTGCTTTAATCAAAAACATTTCCTTATCATATTCCACTTTTCTTGCCATATAATCACTTCTTTCAATAAAATATCAATCGTTATTTTATTATATAATAATATCATTGTCAAATAAACATAACAAATGTTATTTTATAATACATAAAAATTTCATTTTAAAACAATATTTCTAATTTAAATTGCCATCTAAATACTCTTATAAAGTAAGATTTCTATTTTTTAAATCTAAGGCTATTTCTTTACTACCAACATATCTAAAATGCCAAGGTTCATAATTATAACCTGTAATGCTTTCTTTGCCCTTTGGATATCTTAGAATAAATCCATATTTATAAGCTTTATCAGCTAGCCATATAAGTTCTTGTTCATTACCACTTAATTCATCAAGATATTCTCCATTTACATTTAAAGCAAAATCAACTGCTAAACCAGTATGATGTTCACTTGTGCCTACTAAAGCAACTCTCTTTTTAGCTTCATCTAACCCATCTCTATCAACATAATAATCAAAAACATGTTGTTGATACTCTAGCGAACGATAACCAGAATCCAAAATTACTTTATTAAATCCAGATATAGCATTAACATCATTAAGCATTTTTAAAACTGCTGCACATGTGTTTTTTTCTAAATATACATCTTTCATATGAAAGTCTTTACCAGCTAAAACAATTTCACCTAGCATACTCTCCTCAAATAAATTAGTTTTATTAACAAGTATCAAATAGTTCATATAGCCTCCAGCTTTAATATTTTTCTATAAACATTATTTAAACATAGTATAACATACGTTTAATTAATAATAGAAAAATGGTTATAAAAACATAATTCATTACAAAAAATTAATAATATATAACTCCTATTTTATCTTTTTTATATTAGTAAACATTCTAGGATGATACCCTTTTTTTCCATAAAATTTAATCGCGTTTTCATTATATGCAAATACATCAACTAAAACATATTCACAACCTTTACTTTTAAAATACTGTTCCATTCTATCTATTAAAACTTGTCCTACACCTTTACTTCTTATTTTAGATGTAACTATTAATTCAGATATTTTGCCTCTTTTGGGACACTTATAATCTAAATAATCAAACTCATCATATGCTGGTATATATCCCATAATTAATCCAAGTACGTTATCATTTTCAACAGCTAAATAACATTTGCCATTACTATCATTTACCTCTTTTAAATCTATAATTGCCATTTTTTCTCTATAATCTGGATGAAGTTGATCTAAACAATCCTTATCAATAGAAACAATATACTCTTCAAGTTGAACTAATAGTTCTTTAACATCTTCAAAATATTTATCTTCATATTCAATTATTTTCATATATCTCGCCCATTCATATCAATAACCAATATTTTTTCTTAAGTCTTTTTGAGACTTAATCTATTAAAAGTAAAATTTTTTTAATACTCTAAAGTAAAATATATTACTTATTAGATAATTTTCTTTCACTACCATAATGTTCTTGACATTTAGCCATGATTTTAGAAAAATCATCTAAATCAAGTTTCATTTGGTCTTGAGAGATTTTTCCTTCACGAACTGCCTGTAAAAGTCTATTTGAATAAAATTCATTAAAAACTTTTAAAGTATTACTAACAAAATCAATATCAATTGCATCTTTCATCATTTGAGAATCTAACATTATGCAAAAAGTTTCCCAACTATCTTCTTTACCCAAAGTTTTATCAAACAAATCTTTTACATAAAAAGACGAATTATAATAACCATATAATAAATCATTTATTGGAACACCATTTTTTAATGCATCCAGTCCTTTTCCATCTTCAAAAGCTTGTTTTAAATCTTTATATGAACAACAAGGATTTTGAAATGATCTCAAAATTACTCGCACTAAGGGAGTATATTTCACATATAAAGGATTAAACATATTTTTAGTTCCTTCAGGTAAAACATCATTCGCTAAAGAATATTCAGAATATAATTCAAAAAAGTCATCTGTAAGAATTTTCAAATGATGCAACAACTCTTCATCAACCTGAAATCCTTGTTGTTTAGCAAATAATCTCATTTTTCCCTCAGATTTCTTATTTGGTTCCTGATAAGACAAATAAGATTTAAACGCTAAAAAATTAGTTAATTCGTTAATAATTTCACTAAGCATATGACCATAATCCGACTTTAATGACTTATTAATAACCAATCCACCAAAATCCAATTCAATATCTCCATTAGCTGCTGGTCTACCGTCCATCAAATTAACATTTTCTTTTTTTACTACTAAATGACCAAATTCATGTAACGATGATTTAGTTAATCTTCCAAATGGAGTACTAAACTCTTTATATCTTAATGTATAATTTAAAGAAAATATCATTCCATCTTCATCAATTGGTGCACCTACACTAGTTTCTACAATCCCATTATAAATGGTATTATTTTTCTCATATGTTTCTTCACCAAGATCAACTATAGCTATTAAATGTCTTTTTATAATATTTAAATATTTATCAACATTTTCAGGAGATAATATTAAACAATTTGCAAAAATACATTCTCTTACAGTTTGTTTTTGTTCTGTATCTAAATTCTTAAACTGCTCTAAGCATAAAATATTATCTATTCTTTCCTTTAACTCCATAATTACAATCTCCAATATTATTTTACTTATATTGCTAATAAAACACCCTGCGAAAAAATTATTTTCTGCAATAGTTCTTATATTTTCTTCTTAATCAACAAGTTAACCAATATTTAGATGGATAGTACATATAGCATTATAAGTAGTTAACTGCGTTTGTACACAAATTGCACACGCTTTTCATTTGTTTTCTAAATTCATTATATCATAATTTCAAAACGACTTATATTATAAATTTATCATCAATATTTTTATAATAGCAATAATTGTTTTACATTTTGTCTTAAGTAAATATCCTGACATCAATTAGCAAATAAATCAGTTGCAGATGTATGTCCATCGTTTTTATTTTTTACTTAATCATCCGACATTTCCGTCAAAGTTTTATCATAAAATATGAAATTTATAGGTAACATTTATATTATCAACCATAATTCGTTTACTCTTTTAAGTTTATAGTTTTTAATATACATATAAAAATAGAGTATATCTGCATAATACACTCTATTCTTTCTTTGTTTTATCACTAATTTTATTACTTATTGCTTTTAGGGTTTCCAAATACTCTTTTTCTACTGGACTTATTGTTTTTACTTGATATTTCTTATATTCATATTTTGCTTTTTCTATTGCTTCGTCATGACTAATTGTACCTGCACCAACAAGTAGCTTTTCTCCAGTACTAGAAAGGATTGTGTCTAACTGTTTAATATAATCATCCATATGCATCGGATTATGTCTAATCGCTTGTATTTCAGCAAAATCAAAATATCCAGATACTAAATTATTTAAAATTTTCAGTTCTTCTTCAGTTAAATAATTTTTGGCAATTACAACATCACTCATTATTGGCAAATCACCACTAAATGTTGTAAGTCCCATAAAAGGTTTATCAGAATCTGCTCGTTCATATATTACTTCAGATGCCGTATGTCCATGAGCGGCGTAATGAAGTTTGTTTTGTACAATTTTAAAGAATTCAATAGATTTACTATCTTTAGGATCATAATCTACAGCAGTAGCATATAAATCAAGAACTTGTCTATATAATACTTTTTCTGATGACCTAATATCTTTGATTCTAGCAAGTAATTCTTTCCAATAATTACCGCCACCATTTCCTTTAAGTCTTTCATCGTCCATAGTGAAACCTTTAATCATATATTCTTTTATTCTTTCAGTCGCCCACCTTCTAAAATTAGTAGCAACTTTTGATTTTATCCTATATCCTAAAGAAATAATCATATCCAAATTATAATATGGAATTTCTCTATTAACCATTCTATTTCCTTCTCTTCGAACTTGTCGGAAATTTTGACATGTTGAACTTTTATCTAGTTCTTCCTCTTCATATATATTATTTATATGTTCAACTACATTAGTTCTTGAAGTAGAGAAAAGTTCAGCCATTTGTTGTTGAGATAACCATACTGTTTCATCTTTAAGTTTTACATCTATTTTTGTTTTACCATCATCTAATTGATATATTACTATATTATTGTTTTCATTCATTAGAAATCACCTATTAAATTTAAAAGGTGTCAACAAATATAGTTATTGTTCACACCTTCTTTACCACATATTTTTAATCTTTTTAATATCAACTTCTGAAAACTAAACTAACTAATAACTTTTGTGTTTCAAATACTTCATTATTTTATACTACTTTCCACAGCATTGTTTGTATTTTTTTCCCGAACCACAAGGACACAAGTCATTTCTACCAATCTTTTTATCATTCTTGATAGTAGTCTTTACTTTTTCTTTTCCGTCATTCGCGTTTCCTTGCATTGGTTTAGCAGTGAAATTTTGTTTAATTTCCATACGAAGTAAGAAAGTTGTAATTGATGCATCGATATTATCTTGCATTCTTTCAAACATTTCATAGCCTTCTAAAGCATATGCTTGTAAAGGATTATTTTGACCATATCCACGAAGGCCAATACCTTCTCTTAAATGATCCATATCAGCAATATGTTTAACCCATGCTTCATCAATTACACGAAGTGAAATGTGTTTTTCAAAATCATTAACTATTTCTTCTGGAATAATAGAAATTTTTTCTTCATAAGTATCCAATACTCTAGCACTGATGATTTCAAATACATCATCTTCACTCTTACCAGATAGTTCTTCTAATTTTAACTTATCTTTCTTAATAAATGTATTTACATATTCAATTATGTCTTCCAAATCTTTATCAGTTAAATATCCTTCTGGTTCAATATGAGAATCAATTACCATATCAATATGATCATTGATAATATCTTTAATAATAGAATGAATATTTTCTGAATCAAGAATTTCATTTCTTCTTTCGTAAATAATTTTTCTTTGTTCAGAAACGATATTATCATAATCTAGTAAATTTTTACGTGAATCGTAGTTGTTTCCTTCTACCTTCTTTTGAGCAGACTCAACTGATTTACTAAACATCTTACTTCTTACTTGTTCCATATCGTCTAAACCTAAAGCAGCTACCATACCTTTAACTTTATCTGCACCAAATCTTCTCATTAATTCATCTTCAAAGGATATAAAGAATTGAGAATAACCTGGATCTCCTTGACGTCCAGCACGTCCTCTTAATTGGTTATCAATACGACGAGATTCATGTCTTTCTGTTCCAATTACACATAAACCTCCAAGTTCAGCTACACCCTCGCCTAACTTAATATCTGTTCCACGACCAGCCATATTTGTAGCAATTGTAACTGCATCCTTTTCGCCAGCTTTAGCAATAATTTCAGCTTCTCTTGCATGGTTCTTAGCATTTAAAACTTCATGTTTAATATGAGCTTTAGTCAACATAGCAGATAATTTTTCGTTTGATTCTACTGAAATAGTACCAACTAGAATTGGTTGATGAGTTTCATGAACCTCTTTAATAAATTCAACTATAGCTTTATATTTACCTGCTTCAGTTGCATACATTAAGTCAGCCATATCTTTTCTTATGCAAGGTCTATTAGTAGGTATTTCAATAACATACATGTTATAGATATCTCTAAATTCTTCTTCTTCTGTTTTAGCTGTTCCTGTCATACCTGAAATCTTAGCATACATTCTAAATAAATTTTGGAATGTAATTGTAGCCATTGTACGAGTTTCTTCATTAATCTTAACTCCTTCTTTAGCTTCAATTGCTTGATGTAGACCATCTGAAAATTGTCTACCAGCCATAAGTCTTCCAGTAAATTGATCAACGATTACAACATTTTGTTCTCCATCAACAACATAATCAACATCTATCTTCATTCCATAATTTGCTTTTAAAGCTTGATTTATATGATGTACAAGTGCTGAATTATCAACATCATAAAGGTTTTTCAATTTAAAATATTTCTCTATTTTTTTAGATCCAGCTTCTGTTAAAATAACACTTTTAGTTTTTTGATCAACAGTATAGTCTTCTTCTTCAACCAACTTTTTAACAGCTTTATCAGCTTCAACATAAAGATTAGCTGAATTAACTTTTCCTCCACTGATAATTAAAGGAGTTCTTGCTTCGTCGATTAAAATTGAGTCAACTTCATCTAGAATAACATAGTTAAGTTTTCTCATACATCTGTCTTCAGCTCTAACTACCATATTATCTCTTAAATAGTCAAAACCGATCTCATTATTAGTTGAATAAGTGATATCACAATTATAAACCTCTTGTTTTTGTTGTGGGCTTAATTCTCTTAAATTTACTCCAACAGTTAAGCCTAAGAAATTGTATATTGGACCCATCCATTCAGCGTTTCTGCTTGTTAAGTATTCATTAACAGTTACAACATGTACACCTTTACCAGTTAATGCATTTAAATATGCTGGTAAAATTGTTGTTAAAGTTTTACCTTCACCAGTTTTCATTTCAGCAATATTACCATAATGAAGTGCTAAACCACCAAGTAATTGAACATAGTAAGGTTTTTCACCAATCTTACGATATGCCGCTTCTCTTACTGTAGCAAATGCTGGTACTATAACTTCTTCATCATTTATTGTCTTACCATTTTCTAGCATTTCCTTTAAAACATTTGTCATATTGGCTAATTCTTCATCATTCTTTTTAGAATATTCATCTTCTAATGCAACAATTTTATCAGCAATACGTCTAAACTTTTTTAATTCTTTATATTCAGTATCTACTAAACTTCTTAATAATCCCATTTAAATACCCTCCATTAATAATATATTTTATCATTAAAACGTTTAAAAACAAATAAAAATAACACCAAATTGTTATTTTTCATCCCCAAACTTTCACTCTCTATATAATTATAGCATAAAACTTTTTTTAAGCAAACAAAAAGAAGCGATAAATCCGCTCCTGAAATCTAACTATTTGCTATTAATGATACCGTAATTTCCATCTTTACGTTTATATAAAACAGAAATACACTCTTCATCAACATTTTTAAATACAAAGAAATCATGTCCTAAAAGTTCCATTTGTAGAATAGCTTCTTCCTCAGACATAGGTTTTGTATCAATATTTTTTCTTTTAACTATTGATTCATTTATCTCCTCTTCATCTGATTCTACAAAAGCAAAACCCATTAAATCATCACTTCTATGTTTATTTAATTTAGTCTTATTTTTTCTAATTTGTCTTTCTAATACGTCTACAACTAAATCAATTGCAGCATACAAATCAGCATTTTTTTCTTCAGCTCTTAATGTATATTTAGATGTTGGAATAGTAACTTCAATAATTTCTTCGTTATTTTTTACACGAATTAATACATGAGCGTCTATTCTATTTGGTTCATCAAAATATTTATCTAGACGAGCTAATTTCTCCTTTACATAGTTTTTAATTGAATCTGTAACTTCAATTTTATCGCCACGAATATTAATATTCATAGTATCACCTTCCTATATTAATTATAGCAAAGTATTTTGAAATTTTGAAGAAAATTCTATGCTGTTGTCATAACTTCATCTGTTACTTCAAGAGCTTGTAGTCCTTTTGCTGTTTCAACTAATTTGAAATTTACTAAAGACCCTTCTTTTAAAGTTTTATAACCTTCTTTAATAATTGCTGAATAATGAACAAATATATCATCAAGGTTATCACATTCAATAAATCCATAACCTTTTTCATTATTGAACCACTTTACTTTTCCAGTCACATCTACACCTTCTTCCTTCTTAATTACACAAGCATTATAAAATACAAAACTTAAATATTTTGTCATTTTGTGTCGAATAATTATTTTTTTATTCTAAATTGAAATTTATTCTTATTTTTATACAACTTTAGACATAAAAATTGCTATTTTAGACATCAATACTAACAATAAAAGTATCATCAACAATATTTATCTTAGTATATATCCCTTTGCTTTTTAATCCATATAAATAATTCAACCCTAAACCACTACTTCTTTTTTTAGTAGAATAATTATTAATAAACATTTTATCAATATCCACAGCATTTAAAAATTTATTAATAACTTTCATATGAAATCCCTTATCAGTATCTATATCTACATATACAATTTTTTCATCTAAATCCATAGCAGCTTCTATAGCATTATCCATAACAATCCCAATAGCTTCACATAATCTTAAATAATCAATTTTTTCATAAAATTTAGTTAAATCATTTAAAGTTTTATTATATGCGATTTTCACACCTAACATCTCTGCATTTTTCATTTTAATATCAAGAATTCCATTTATACCAAACTCATTAGTTTTTAAATCATTATCTATTTGATAATTCTTTTTATATTTTCTTACCATTCTATCAATTACTTCATCATTAAACTTACTTGTTTTTATTGCTAACAAATCATTCAATAGATTATGACGCATATCTCTATATTCTTTACTTTCATCATTATATTTATCACACAAAGCATTATATTTTTCCATAGAAACATAATCAGTATTGATTTTAGCCAAATAATATACAGCAACTAGGACAAGATGAAATGTAAGAGCAAGTAAATATATAGTATAAAAAATTACTATAATATCATAATCACATTTATAAAGTAAAACGTGAAAAAATGTTATAAAGCAATAAGTTTCAATAATTCGTAAGAAAAATTTGTAATGCTTCATCGAATAAACGTGAATTATTTGGATTGAATTTATCAAATTTTTACGTCCCAAGAGAATAACTAACACTATAGTATGTAAAAATATAACATACAGTTTAACATATTTAAAAAGCAAAATATCATCATATGATTGGTCAACTAAACATTTTGATAAAAATTCTACAGGTAAAGATAAAATCTCAGTCAGAATATAAATTACACATATATAATAAAAGATATCTTTTATTTTTGCTGAAAATAATGTTTTATAAAAAACAATCGTGCTAGCATTCAAAAGAATAAATCTAAGTATAGAATTAGTATATAAAGAAATTATCGTGTACAGAAACATAAAAACTACTAACAACATAAGTTTTATTGCATTATATTTTGGTTTTAAAAAACTAACTTCTGTAAACAACTTTATCCTAACAAATTCAGTTAATAGGATAGCAAAATAATTTAATAAAAAGACATTCATACTATTGTTTATATACTTTTGATAACATATTAACCTTCTCTCCAGTATCCAACATAAAATATCCTTTTGCCCAATTATAAACGTTTACTTTATCCTTATTAACAATACAAGATCTATGTACTTGAAGAAATCTTTCATCTAAATCTTCTATAATTTGATTAATATTTTTATTAACATAGAAAATGTTACCCTTAACAGTTTTAATTGCCACTTTTCTTTCAACTGTATCTCTATAAAGATATAAGATATCATCTAAATATATTTCAAATGATATTCTATTATTCGAATAAACAAACTTCTTTTTATCCCACTTTCGTAATAAGATTTGATTTATATCGTTTTTAAATCGTTCTTCCATAGAATCAAACTTTTCAATAAAATCAAAAACTTTATATATATTTCTAAATACTTTTTCAAACATTTTGTCATGACTAGTTATATAGATTATTTCACTATCCCAATCATAGTTTCTTATATATTTACCAATATCTAAACCACTAACTTTACTTTTTAAATCAATATCCATAATATAGACTTTCGGATTAGAATTATTTATTACCATTTTAAGTTCATCAGTTAAATGTGAATATTCAAGAATATCGTATTCCACATTAGCACTAAACAAAACTTCATTTAAAAGTTGTCGTTCCTTATCCCTCATGATTTTCTCGTCATCAACTAAGATAAATTGTAACACTTTCTTCCTCCAATATTACCATAAAAACCAGATATGAAAATATTGGGCACTACAATAATATTAACCTATTTTTAGGCTTTATTGCAAGAAAAAAATACCTAATAGGCATTTTTAACACTTCTTTCAATATCTCTTTGCTTAATTGTTTCTCTTTTATCATATAATTTTTTACCCTTACATAATCCAAGTAAAATCTTTGCATGATTACCTTTAAAATATAACTTTAAAGGAATTAAAGAATATCCATCAAGCTTAACTTTATCTTTAAGTTTCATTATTTCACTACGATGTAATAAAAGTTTTCTTTCTCTACGCTCCTCATGATTAAACACATTTGCTTTTTCATATTTTGCTATAAACATATTAATTATATATACTTCATCATTCTTTATGCGAGCAAAAGTATCTTTTAGATTTGCTTTACCCAAACGAATAGATTTAATTTCCGTTCCAAGAAGTTCAATTCCAGCTTCTATTTCTGATTCCACAAAATAATCAAAGTAAGCTTTTTTATTTTTTAACTCTACCATAACTCTCCCTACTTATCTAATATAAAATCAACTGTTCCATCAAATTTATTTGCGGAAACACATTTAACTTTTAATTCATCGCCAATTTTATAGATATGTTTTTTCTTTTTACCAATAAGTCTCATAGTTTCTTCTTCATAAATATAATAATCATCATCTAAATCAACAATATTGATTAATCCTTCAACTAAATTATAAAGTTGAATAAATATACCAAATTCTTGAACACCGGAAATCATTCCCACAAAAGTTTCCCCAACATGATTTTCCATATATTCAGCCATCTTAACTTTTACAACTTCTCTTTCTGCTTCAACAGCTTTTACTTCACGATCACTTGATTGTTTACATACGTCAGGTAAAACGGATGCAAATTCGTTTTCTGTGTTGTTATTTGAAAAGAAAAATTCATGAATTAAACGATGAGTAAATAAATCTGGGTATCTTCTTATTGGACTCGTAAAATGAGTATAATTTCTACTAGCTAATCCAAAATGTCCAATATTTTCATAAGAATAATAAGCTTTTGGCATACTTCTAATAGCTAATGACTTATAGATGATTTCTTCACTGCCTTCCAATTTTAATTGAGCAAGCAATTTTTGGAAAGTATGTGGATTTATATTAGTAAATTTACCCTTTATCTTCTTTCCATTCGCATTACAAAAATTAATAAATGTTTGTATTTTTTCAGGACGTGGAACATCATGTACACGATATATTCCTGGTTTATCATTATTTATAAAATGTTTAGCAACAGTTTCATTGGCAGCAACCATAAAATCTTCAATCATTTTTTCTCCATCAAATCTTTCACGTTTTTTAATATCTATTGCCTTTCCATTTTCATCACATATTATTTTAGCTTCTGCAACATCAAAATCACTGGCACCTCTAAGCATCCTTTCATTTCTAATTATATGTGCTAAATTGTTCATTTTTTTCAAAGTAGAAGCAAATTCTTCATATCCTTCAGGAATTATATTGTTCATCAATATTTCATTTACATTATTATAAGTCATCTTTTTTCTGGATTTTATAACTGATGGATAAATGTCATAGTCAACTACTTTTCCTTTATCATTTATACGCATTTCACATGATATCGCACATCTATCCTCTAACTCATTCAATGAACAAATTCCATTAGATAATTGATGTGGGAGCATCGGAATAACCGAATTTGCTAAATAAGAACTAGTTCCACGCGCGTATGCATCTTTATCCAAAGGCGAATTATACTTAACATAGTAAGATACGTCAGCAATATGCACGCCTAAGACATAAAGACCATCTTTTTCTTCTAAACTGATTGCATCATCTATATCTTTAGTATCATCACCATCAATTGTAAATATTACTTTATCTCTTAAATCTACTCTTGATACATAATCACTTTCACTTAGAGATACAGGAACAGTTTTTAGTTCTTCAATAACCTCATCACTAAAATCAGCAAAAATATCATGTTTAGCAGCTATGGTTAAAATATCCTCATTAGCATCATCTTTATGGCAAATATGTTTTTCAATATGAGCGTTGAATTTCCCTTTTGATATAGAATCATCAATTTTAACAACAACGATTTCTCCTTCAACAACATGAGCATAATCATCTTCAGATATAACAAGTTCGCTATTAAGTTTCTCTTTAGGTAAAAACTTTAAGCCTTTTTTTGTACGAATTATGGTACCAACGATATTTTTATCTCCTCTTTTTAAAACCTTAATAACACGTCCTTCAGCTTTTTCAGTTTTAGTTTGTGGCTTTATAACCTCAACTAATACATAATCTGAATCTAAAGAGAATCCAATATTCCTTTTGGAAATAAAGATATCGTCATCATCTTGTAACAAAAAGGCATTTCCCGAATCTTTTATTTGAATTATCCCTTTTTTAAAATTCGGACATTTTTCATATAATATATATTTATTTTTCTTTGTCTGATAAACAACTAATTCATCAACTAACTCATATAAATAATTTTGTAAACGTTCCAAATCTTCAGATGAAGAAATTCCCATCTTATCGCTTATACTGAATAAATCTAAAGCATCATATTCATTTTGTAATATTTCAACTATTTTTTCTTTCATATGTTTCACCTACTATAACAATAATTATAAAACACAAAATAAAAAAAGTACATTTTTATGTACTACTATTGTAAATATAATATTAAAGATATAACAAAGAATAATATACCAAGTATTAAAGTAATGCGGCTAATTAGTAATTCAGCGCCTCTTTCCTTTTGGTTTTGAAATAACTCAGCATTTCCACCGGAAATAATTTGACCTCCAGCTTGTGCTTTATTGCTTTGTAATAATACTAATACTATAATTAGTACAGAAATAACTATTAATGCCGTTTCCATTTTCTCACCTGATTTCCATAATAATTTAACATATTAAATCATTTTATTCAAGAAAAATAATTTAAATTTAGATAATATATATTATAAAACATCTATAATTATTTATCAATTAGTATTTTTCAATTGTAAAACATAGTAATTTTATGTTATAATTTGTATTAGATAAAATAGGGGCGAAATAGATGAGAATAGTTGAATTAACAAATATACAATTCGATGAATTTGCTAAATTTCATCCACTTAATAATTACTGTCAAACTAGTAAATATGCTTTAGTTATGAGTGAGTATGGATATAATTACGAATATATCGGCTTTGTTGACGACTTTAACAATATTAAAGCCGCTTCTTTAATATTGACTAAAAGAATAACTAGTAGAACTAAATATGGTTATGCTCCTAAAGGATTTTTAATCAATTACTATGATCAACAACTTCTTAGAGACTTTCTAATTTGCCTAAGAAGATACTATAAAAAGAGAAACTTTGTATTTATTAAATTTAATCCAGAAATTATAATCGGAGAAACTTCAAAAGATCGAAATTTCCAAATGAATTATAATGGAAATGTTCGTCTTATAGATGAACTTAAAGCCATTAATGTTAAAAGAAGACTTGAACTACAGGAATTTGACTTAATGCAACCAAGATTTAACGCTTATATCAATTTAAATAACTATAGTTTATCGAAACTTAATAGAAACTATCGAAAAAAAATAAAACAAGGAATAAATAAAGGCTTAAGCTTATGTTTAGGTGGTCCAAAAGATATAGATATTCTTTATGGTTTTATTAAAAATAACACTAAAAGACCAATTTCTTACTATCGTAATATTTATAATGTATTTAATCGTGATAACTCCATTGATCTAGTGATGGTAAAAGTTGATTATCAAAAATACTTAGAAAACGTCCGCGATATGTATGAAAAAGAACAAATAAATAATGATAAATGGAATATGATTATTCAAACCGACCCTAGAAGAAAGAATCTTAATGCTAAAATGGATTCTGACAAAAAGCTTCAAGGATATAAAGAAGAAATCATTAAGGCGACTCAAGGATTAAAGAGAAATAAAATCGAATATATAGCAGCTGCCCTAGTTATAAAGCACTTTAACCGTGTATCAATTTTTATGAGTGGATTTTCTAAAGAACATGCTCATTTAAATCCAAATCATTTTCTTTATTATTCAATATTAGAAAGATACAAACCTTATTTTAACTTCTGCGATATGAATGGCGTGTCCGGAAACTTTACAAATACCAGTGCGTATAAAGGATTAAATGATTTTAAAATAAAATTTAATCCTACAATATACGAATTCATTGGTGAATTTGATCTTATAGTAAGTGATAATATATTTAAAAAACTTATAAAAACAAGCTTCATTGAAGATGAATTCAATAAACATAAAGAGTAATTAAGTTACTCTTTTTTCTATATAATATAGTATGAACGAAAGGCCTTTATATTTAAATCCAAAGGTATATACTTTATCGGCATTAGTTATCGGTTATGCTCTCCTTGGAGATTATACTGCAAACGAGCAAAATGCAATTGGGAACTGGTTAATGACTATTTCCCAAATTTTAGAATGCAATTCAGCTATTCAACAAGCTATTGAAGAGAAATATAAAGGTTATACTTTTAATATAAATTCAAGACAATTTAAGAATGGTGGAAGTCCATATATGAATAATCCACCAATTATTGACTTTCCAGATCCAAGTGATGAAGACATGAAAGAAATTGAAGAAATAAAAAAAGTATTAGAAAACATGATAAAAAAAATAGATGATTTAAAAAATAAATGTGAAAAGGACAAATAAAAAAACAGAAAATTACTTTCTGTTTAATCTAAATCTTTCATTTGGATCAAGAATTGCCTTACGAAGACGAATATCATCAGGAGTTACTTCAACATATTCATCGTCTTCAATAAACTCTAAAGCTTCTTCAAGAGTAAATGTTCTAGGTTTAATTAATGCAATAGCATCATCAGATCCACTGGCACGTGTATTTGTAAGTTGTTTATTCTTACAAGGGTTTACATTTAAATCATTTTCACGATTGTTAATACCAATAATCATACCAACATAAACATCAGTAGCTGGTCCAACAATTAGTTGACCTCTATCTTGTAGATTCCATAATGAGAACCCTAAAGTCTTACCAGCCTCCATAGATACTAATACACCATTTTTACGAGTTGTTAATTCTCCAGCATATGGTTTATATTCATCAAATGATCTAACCATAATACCTTCACCCTTTGTATTAGTGATAAATGCTGAACGATATCCAATTAATCCACGAGTTGGAGCAGAGAACGTCATATTTGTTGTATTATCATCAGTTGTAGTCATTGAAAGTAACATACCTTTTCTTTCTTGAAGATCACTGATAATTGTTGATGCATAATCACTTGGAGTATTAATAATGACTGTTTCAAATGGTTCACATTTTTTACCGTCTATCTCTTTAAATAATACTTGAGGTTTAGATACAGATAGTTCATATCCTTCTCTTCTCATATTTTCAAGTAATATAGATAAGTGTAATTCACCTCTACCAGATACCTTATAACCTTCAGAATTTGGTAATTCTTCAACTTCAAGACCAACATTAGTTTCAAGTTCTTTATCTAATCTATCTTTGATATGTCTACTTGTTAAATATTTACCGCTTCTTCCAGCAAATGGTGAATTGTTTACTAAAAAGTTCATTGAAAGTGTTGGTTTATCAATATGAATTGGTGGAAGTGGATTTACATCACCATGTTCACAAACAGTATCACCTATCGAAATATGATTACATCCAGCAATAGTAACGATATCTCCATAGTAAGCTTCAGTCTTTTCAACCTTCTTCAATCCCTCATTAACAAATAATTTACTTATTTTAAAGCTTGTAACTTCTCCATCATTTTTAACTAAAGTTACCATTTCATTTGTTTTAATTTTACCGGATTTAATACGACCAATACCAAGTCTACCAATATATTCATCATATGCTAAAGAAGATATTTGCATTTGTAATTTATCATTTTCATTACCTTCATATGGTTTTACTTGTTTTAAAATTGTTTCTAGAAGAGGAGTAATAGTTTTGTCTCCTAAATCATTCGGATCTAAAGTTGCAATTCCTTGTTTAGCAATACCATAAACAATTGGGAAATCAAGTTGTTCATCTGTGGCATTCAAATCACAGAATAAATCAAAAGTCATATTAACAACTTCTTCAACACGTGCATCCTTCTTATCTATTTTATTAATAAATAGAATTGGTCTTAAATTTTGTTCCAATGCTTTCTTTAAAACAAACTTAGTTTGAGGCATTGGTCCTTCTTGAGAATCAACTAAAAGAATTACTGTATCAACAGTTTTAATAACTCTTTCTACTTCACTTGAAAAATCAGCATGTCCTGGAGTATCAACTATATTAATTTTATAATCCTTATATCTAATCGCACAGTTCTTTGAGTATATAGTGATTCCTCTTTCTCTTTCAATATCATCACTATCCATTACACAATCTACTACTTCTTCTCTTGGAGAAAAAGCACCATTTTGAGCAAGTAATGCATCAACTAAAGTACTTTTACCAGCATCTACGTGAGCAACTACTGCTACATTGATAATTTTATCCATATAAACACTTCCTTTTATAACTACTCAATTCTACAACAAAAAGCCTAAGTTTGCAAGAAAAATCGAAAATGTCTTCGCGAATAGAAAAAAATAAGATATAATTAATTAAGGTGGTATGATGATAAAAAAATTAGATTCTTTATTTAAGAAAAACAAAAGTGTAATAATTACTTTTATAATAGCTATATTTACTATAGGTTTCATATACAATTTAAACAACGTTACACCATTTGGCAAAAATTCTCTTCTTTGTGTTGATTTTTATCATCAATATGGGCCAATGTTAGGCGGACTTTATAACAAATTAACTCATTTTGAGAACCTAATCTATTCCTTTAATATCGGCCTTGGAATACCTTTTTTTCGAAATTTCTTTAATTACTTATCAAGTCCATTTAATATTATTATGTTCTTTTTTACAAAAAAGACTCTGTTAACATCATTTTCTTTTATAATTGGACTTAAAGCTACATGTGCATCAACATTCATGGTTTATTACCTAAACAAAAAGTTTAAAGTAAATAATTTTATATTTATTCCAATTGGAATTCTTTATGGATTTAGTCAATATTTTGCGGCATATTACTGGAATATTATGTGGTTAGATGGAATGGTTTGGTTACCTCTTATAACTCTAGGAATTGAAAATATTATAAATGAAGGAAAATGGAAACTTTATTTTGTTTCTTTAGCCATTATGTTATTTTCTAATTATTTTATAGGATATATGATATGCATCTTTTCAGTAATTTATTTTACTTTCTATCTTATCTATAAAACAAAATTTAGTATAAAAGAATATAAAACAACTTTAAAGTTTATATTAAATAGATTAGAAAAATTCGCATTTGCTTCATTTATAGCTGGAGCTGTTCTTGCTGTTTTCTTGCTTCCAATGTTTAAATCAATGTTTACAATAAGTGCAACAGGTGGTTCGATACCAACAAGCCAATATTACTTATTTTCTGTAAGAGACTTTTTAGAATCACATTTAACAGGTGTAAGCACAACAGTTTTCGCAAGTGATACCATAACCTCTCCAAATATTTCAGCTGGTATTTTATCAGTAGCTTTATTAATCCTATTTTTAATAAATCCCAAAATCAAACTAAAAACAAAGATAGTATACTCTTTTTTACTAGGCTCAATTATATTTGCATTCTTTAATCCCGTTGCTGATTATATAATGCACGCGTTTCATGTTCCAAATGATTTGCCATATAGATACTCATTTCTATATACTTTTATTCTTCTTATAATAGGTGCTTATTCATTAATAAATATAAAAAACATTAAAATTCAATTAATTACCATTGTTTATTTATTATTAATAACGGTTTTACTTTATTTAACTATGAACGTTTGGGATGGTATTACTCCAAATATGTTGTTCATAAATATGATTTTATTAACAATTTACTTTTTATTATACGTTGCCAGTTATTTATTAAAGAAACAAAATCCAATTATAATTGCCGGATTAATTCTATTTTCCGTTGTAGAAGTAGTAGTATCAATAAATTATAATTGGAACATAACTCAAGAAATAAAGAACTTCTATTCTAATTATAATGAAATAAATAATGAATTAAAATACATAAAAAATACAGATAAATCTAAATTTTATAGAATAGAAAATATAAGTATGATGACATTAAACGATGGAGATTGGTATGATTATAACGGAGTAAATACCTTCTCATCAATGGCTTATGAAAGTATGGCTAAATTTCAAAACAATTTAGGAATTCCAGGAAATGGAATCAATAGTTATTATTACCAACAAACTACTCCAATTTATGATCTTTTATTCAACGTTAAATATTTAATAGGAGAAAGTAATGATTACTCAAGATATGAAAAAGCAAATGAAGAATATACTAATCTTACAACCTTTAAATATACAAATGGTTTAATATTTGGAGTAAAAGAAGATATAAAAAATACGGAAAATAATTATAGTCCATTTATTTACCAAAATGAAATCATGAAAAATGCAACTGGAATAGACAATATCTTAACTCCTTCAAAATTTATAAAAACTGAAGAAATATATAATTCAGATACTGGAACAATTTTAAAATTCAAATACAAAAACAACTATGATAATATGTATTTTTATACTAATAGTAATTTCATAAAATTTTTTATAATCGGAAATACTTTATACTATTTAAACGATGACTACACAAACTTAACTGAAAAAACTGGAGAATTAGAATACTCATATATTGATGACTATAATGAAAAAAGAATTATAAACATCTCCTCTACAGAGGATACAGTTGATGTTATAGTTGGATATAATTATTACTACGAAGACGAATTTGAAATATATAATATAAATCATGATTTATTTGAAAGTGCTTATAATTATTTACAGAATTATCAACTCGAATATACAAAATTTAAAAACAACAATATTGAAGGTAATATAACACTAGATGAAAATATGATGATTTATACATCCATTCCATATGATGAAGGATGGAAAGTACTGGTTGATGGTAAAGAAGTAAAAACTGAAAAGTTTGCAGATTCGTTACTAATGTTTAAAGCAGACAAAGGAAAACATAAAATAAAAATAGTTTATACTCCACCATTACAAAAACTTGGCTTAATCATCTCAATCATCTCTATAGGAATTTTACTATTAACAAAAAAAGTAATTAAAATCTAATTACTTTTTTCTTGTATAAATAATTTATCAATATTCTTTTTAGGCATTAAAATTTTGACATTTCTTTCATTTTTTATTTCATAAGTTTTAGTTCTAATCTCTAACTTTTCACCATCAACACACCAAGCCTTTTTTTGATGTTGGTCAAAAGTTATTTTAATATTAGATGTCCTATGAAATTCTAAACCAGATACATTATTAGGTCCAGTTGCTCTTAGCATTCCAAAAGCTTTTATTATATCTAAACGTCTAGTATATGTACAAAATAAAACCTCAAATAAATCATCGTCCAACTTTACATCTTTATAAAAATTATTAAAACCAGCGATTCTATTTGCTGATGAAATAAGAATAAAAGAATATAAACCTTTCTTCTCAACTCCATCTATAGTATAAGTTAATTTATAGTTTTTAGTCACTCTGAAGAAATCTTTAACACCAGCAATTAAGTACGCCAAATGACCATATTTCTTCTTTAAACTTCGAGGAGTTTCATATGGAATATCCAAAAATTTACCAAAACCAGCCACATATACGAATGGTCTATTATTAATTAACGGGATATCCAAATCCATAACTTCACCTGTTAAACATAAATGAATATTCTTTTCAATATCCTTTCCATAGCCAAACATAATTCCAACATCATTAGTCGTTCCAACTGGAATATGTGCTAAAATTAATCGTTGTTTTCTTTGAAAATTTCCAAAAACAATTTCATTAAAAGTTCCATCTCCACCCATAGAAATCACAAGATCCACATAACCAATATGGCTTACAATTTCCTTTGCATGACCTTTATATTGTGTAGCAATAAATTTAACTGAATATCCATGTTTTTCTATTAATTCTTTATAAATGGGTATCATTGATTTTCTAAGTGTATGTCCACTATTGGGATTATAAATTACTACACAACTTTTCATAGGCGACCTCCTGTTTAAAATTATAATGTAAGGCCTAATATTTGTCAATTTTAGAAGCATTAAATTTATTATAAAGTAAAAATTAATGAATATAATTTACTAGCAAAACAATTGACAAAGTAATTTCTATAGTGTAATATTATGTTTGTAATTAATTTTTGGGTCTATAGCCAAGTGGTAAGGCATGGGACTGCAACTCCCTGATCGTTGGTTCAAATCCGACTAGGCCCTCCAAAAGAAAAATTGTTTGAATTATCAAGCTTAATATAGAAAAATATCAATTTCAGTAGTGGAATTGATATTTTTTTGTTTTTAAAAATTACTTTATTTATACTATTAATCAATAAAAGATGAGGCAAAAAAAATCTTTTAAATAGGCAATATAAAAAAAGACGACTATAAAAGTCATCATATTAATATAATATCAGTAACAATTAATAATTTGTTTTATTATAGTTTTTCCTTCCTCATTTTTAAAAAACAATGAGATTATTAAAACTACGCTCATGCTATCGCCATTACTTCATATTAGTTATATTAACTATATAATTTGTAACCTACTTTAAATTAACAATATGTCTATCGTTTCTAAAATCAAACTGTAAATATATTTCATCTGCTGAAGTAATATCCCTATCAACTGAAATAAAAAGTTTATTATCAATATTATTACTATCTAACATTGTAGCTTTTTCACTTTTAATTTTATTTCCTATTTTGTATACAATTGTCATATAATTTCCAAAAATATTATTGATTGTTCTTAAATTACTATAATAGTTAGCTTCATTATCTATAAAAGCATCATAATCTAGTATAATCATGGTTTTATTAGAAAACATAGAATTATTGGAATTAGAACTAATAACATTTGATAATAAATAACAAGTATTTAATGATTTACATTTAACATATCTACTGCTATAACTATCCTTAATTAAGTATGATTTAATATTAAATTTCAAATAGTTTTTATCCACCGGATTAACAATAATATTTTCATTTAAATTATGATTTACAACATTTTCTTCTTTATCTATATTCTTAACATCAACCATAAAATTTTTATAATCAAGAGATACATTATTAAACATTCCACTTAAACTATATTGAACCTTTAATGTGTAATTATCATTTAATTTTTCTGGTACTTCAAAAGCAACTATAGCTTCACTTTTAGAACTTGCAGGTAGCACTTGTTTTTCAATATATGGTTTACCTAAATCATAAAACTTATTATTAACAAAATTAGTTGTTCTATAAATAAGTTTCCCGTTTGCAAGTACGATTTTTCTTAAATTTAAAGTTTTTGCCTTTAATGAAGAATTATACAAAGATAACTTAACAACCACATATTTATATCCTTCTTTTATTCGATCACCATTAAAATCATATTTTGTTACATAAGAGTCCAATACAGTATAAGTAATATTATCAACAATCGCACTTTCAGTTTCTTGAAGACCTCTAATATAATTTTTATAATAATTAAATCCAACTACACCAAGTATAATAACAACTACTGTAGTAGTAAGTGAAATAGCAAATTTATTTTCTAAAATATAATATTTAAATTCGCGGATGCTTCTTCTTAAAGTTCTCATATATTTGTAATTGTTTTGACCTAAAGTAAATTCAAATTCTTCTCTATCCTTATCACTTATTTGAAGATCATCCAAATCTTTACTAAAATTAAATTTTTTAATATTAAACCCAATACCTCTAATTAAACAAATAAGAACAAAAACATATCCAGGTAAAGATAATAAAAGGGTTAAATCTTTTATAAGTATAATAGTATCACTGCTTAAAGCCGTATCCATCACAATCTTTAAGGTTCTAAAAATATATGCATAACAACAAATAGTTGCAATTAAATAAATAAGCAAAAATAAATATAATTTATTAGGCTTTTTCTTTATTTTAAACAAATAATAAACAATTGTCGATAAAACTAAAGCTATAATTAAAAATACATAAATTCCATGATTGACATAAATATCCGCACCAGCATACACATATGTACTTGTACGCTGCAAAGTCCTGAAAAGAGTAGAAATATCATTCAAATTAAATAAAGCTATAGATATACAAAATAATATAATTATATGAATTAATTTAAAGTGTTTAATCAAAAATGCATAAGGCTTTCTTAATACCATACTAACCCTCCTATTCTATAAAAAAATTATAGCATAAAAAAAAGAAAAAATATATCGAGTATATTAATTCTTTTTCTTAACTAACATTTGACCATCCATTAAAAAGACATTTTTATTTTCTTTCAACAATTTAGAAATATCAACATTTAAAGTATTTAAAACTGTGTCTAAAGTATCACCAGATTTTGTAATATAATAACTATAGTTTTGATTAGGTATTAAAAGTACTTGACCTGGGTAAATATAATCATTAATATCAAATCCATTCATACTTGCAAGTAAATTAGGATTAATATTATACGTTTTAGCTATTTTATAAAGACTATCTCCTGTTTTAATTGTATAATATTCAAAATAAGTGTCTTTTGTTGGCTCCCTATAATACATAAAATCACTCCTAATATAGAATATGTATTATAAGAAAAAGGTGTTATTAAAATATGAATATACGATTTAAATAATTAAATTTCCAATCAAAATTGGATAGCAATAAAACATTTCCATTTTGTTCGTCATAACTATATAAAGAATCATTACTTAAATAATATACTTTTTCATCATTACAAGAAATAATTGATTTTACATCAATATTCGTTAACATCATCTTTTCTTTAGAATTATTATAATATTTATAAAGTTTATTATTATCTACTACATAATTTACTGTGTTTTTATAATCAAAATACATGTTGGTATATTTTAATTTTGATAAAGCAATATCCTTTAAAGTACCATCATAATATTTACCTATTTCCTTTTTACTAACTTTTATTACTTTTTTCTTTTTTAAATCAATAAAATATTCAACCATATTTTTCTTATCAAATAAATAAACTTTATTTTTATAATAGCCTAAAAAGTACGAGTCAAATGATATATCATATTTAGATTCAATCTTTTCACTTGTTTCTTTTTCTATATCAACATAGTAAAAATCACTGAAAGATCTACCAGCATCATAATCAGCAAATAAGATAAATTCATTATAATTAAAGCTTAAACTATTATCATAATGTTCTTTATCTAAAAAATGAATTTCTTTTTTTGACAAAACATTTTTTATTCCGTAGCCATCCCATACATAGTATTTATTTGATTTATTATAAACTGAATAATTATCATAAACTTCTTTAGAACCATTATTAACAACATCTTTGTTTTCAACAAAATAATTGTTATCATCATTGCACACATAAGAAAAAGTTAAATACTTACTTATTGGTTTAACACAAGTTATACCATCAATTTCTTTTACATCGATATTATCAATTATATGTCTTTTATTAGTATATTTCTTAGAAGAAACAAAAGAATAATTATTAAAATTATTATAAACATTTATATAATAACTATTATAAGTTTTATCGTATACTTCCTTTATTGTATACGTATTGATTACATATTCTAGTTCATAATTTTTTTTCTTATTAACCACTAAAAAATATGCACCAAATAATATAACTAAAAAAATTACAAATACAACATTTTTCTTCATATTCACCTTCAAAAAAAGAAGATTATTCATCTTTCTTTTTAGCATACTTTTTCTTTGCTTCTTGCATAAACATCGTTATTTCAGTTTCAATCTCGGGTAAAGCCTCTTTATCTAAATCAGATATATATACTTGTTCTCTAACAGTGTCTATCATAATTGTTCCCCAAATAATACCAGATTTTACAGTTAAATCGTTATATAAGTCAGGTGTAATTGATGAAAATTTATATCCAACAATTAATTTTTTTTGAGCTATTATTAATCTCTCACTTGTAACAGCTATTACTCCAGTATTAAATAGGCTTAATGGTTTAATATCCAACTGACCAGCAAAAATAAAATTAATTGTCTCATTTGGATTTAAATGCATGTCAATAATTTTACAATGCTTTTTTACCCTCCATGCTACAGAACCAGAAAATTTGTTTGTAAATTTTTTTAATAATTCATAACTACTTTGCTTCATTTTCAGTACTTCCCTTCTTCACTAGTTTATATTTACCAAGTGTATCCATTAATTTTTCTTCTTTAACATACCCCTTTATACAATCAACTAACTTACCATTTTTAGTAATCAAAGTCATAGGTTTAGCAAATCCTTGAGTCATCGTTTTAACCTCTCCTTTAGTATTACATTTTGCAGGAATTTCAAAATCAAGATTTATAACTTTTTGAAATTCAGTTTCATCATAATTATCTGAATCAAAATAATATATTGGTAAATTATTCTCTTTAGCTACTTTATTGATAACTGGTAAATATAAATTGCAGTAAGAACAACCTGCATAACCAATTACTGCGATCGTATATTTTTTTGACTTGACTAAATCTATATATTCTTTAGCATTCTTTGCAACCTTATAATAACGATCTTTCTCTAGTATTTTGTTATAGATATTCTTTTCAAAGAAATCAACATAATTATCATAGCTATCTTCGTTAATTGAGGCTTTATAAGTACCATCTACAAACAGCAATTGAGTTTTATCATCTAAAACAATAGATAAAGTTTCTTCAATTTTACTTTTTGTAAGATATGTATAATAAGTATTTACACGATATTCCTTTTTAAAGTTTTTTGCCATAGTTTTAAAACTTTTTGATGGTTTTCCATAACGGATTAAAACATAATCATGCTTTTTAATAACTTCACTTATATTATCTGCTATAACTTCTTTTATCCCATATTTTTTATACTCAGTAAATAAAAGAATAAATATTAGAAGTATTATAGCAGTAAAAAGTATAATAAATCCTTTTTTCATAATTTCACTTCCAACTACCTATATTTTATAATAGACAAAAGAAAATAACAATCTATTTATTATTTAAAAAATTGATAGCTTTACTAGCAGCAATTGCACCATCACTTGCAGCTGTAATAAGCTGTCTAAAACTTTTATTTCTTGTATCTCCAGCCACAAATATATTGTCTGTTTTAGTTGACGTATCATCTGACTCAATAAAGCCATTAGAAGATATATCTACAAACTCTTTAAAGATTAAATTATTTGGCATATAACCAATTGCAATAAATAATCCTTCAACATCTAGCAAATCATGATTAGTAAGTTCTATACTAGTTAATTTACTTTCACCATTTAATTTAGAAATTGAATTATTGTAAATTATTTCTATATTTTCGGTTCCTTCAAGTTTATCCAACATAGTAGCATCACATTTAAAACTATCACTTCTATTTATTAAATATACTTTTTTTACAATATTTGCTAGATACAGCGCATCCTCAACTGCTGTTGCACCTGACCCTAAAACAGCAACATCTTTACTTTTATAAAAATTACCATCACATGTAGCACAGTAGGAAATACCTTTACCAATTAATTCATTTTCACCATATAATCCAAGTTTTCTTTGTATAAGACCATTAGCAATTATAATAGTTTTTGTTCTATAAACATCTTTATTAGTTTTAAGCGTATTTGCATCAATTATTTGAATTACTTCTTCAAACTTTACTTCTACTCCAAGATCTTTTATTTGATTATATAATTTATTTGCAAATTCATAACCAGATGTTTTACTTATTCCTGGGTAATTTTCTACAACACTTGAATTAATTATTTGACCACCATATACATTTTTTTCAAGAACTAATACCTTTTTCATAGCACGAGCCACATAAATAGCTGCCGACATACCAGCAGGTCCTGCACCAATAATTATAATGTCATACATAGTTTTGCCTCCTAATAATATTATAACATAATTTCATTTTTTAATTTATATAATATAAATGACATGATATAATAAAAAGAGAGAAAGGCAATAACATGCAAAATAAATTATTTGAAAATTATTTAAATGAATCAATTGAAAAATTAAGTGATACTTACGAGATTACGAAAGCTTTACAAGAATTGGAAGAAAAAAGTAAACAAGTTGTTGGCATGGATAATAAAGTTTTAATTGGTGGAACAAGAATATACGGATATCAAGGAACTTACTATAGTAGTCCAGAAGAAATAATTCAAGCATTAAAAGGAAAAAGAATCATGATTCAACAATTACAAGTTATTGAATATATCGGTGATTTTGCTGGAGAATATGATGTTTTAAAATTAACAACACTTGCTGGAACTCAAATTATTAAAGACGAAAACTACCACTCACATAAAGAATATAACGAACAAAAAAGCATCTTTTCTAATGAACCTGTTTGGGATATAGAAGAAAGCAGCATACACAATATAACAGATGAATTAAGAAAAAGAGGTCAACATTTTCATCAAGATGATATTGATTTAGAAAATATAAGATTACTAAGCCTACTTAGATATGGTCTAAGAAGAAGATAAAATAACCTACTTCTTATTTGAAGTAGGTTTTAATTTGTAATTTTAAAATAAATTATTATCCATAAATAATATGATATGGATAACCTCTTTTATCAATGTTATCCAAATTTAAATTTAAATCTTTAGCTAATTTCAATATATCATTATATTCATCTATTAGCTCTTTTGTACATTTTTTTACTTCAATCTCAATAAAATAGCCCAAAGTTTTAACAAAGTCTAAAGAAATTTCATATTTATCTAAATAAAGATAGTTAACACGTGTTTTATCTACAACCGCGATTTGCTCTAAGCCTAAAACATTAAATATTCTATCTAAATTTTCTTTATTATCAATTTCAACTTCATATTCATCACAGTACATATTATCATGCCAATTTTTATAATTTAATATCTTTTTATTACCACGTTCACCTATTCTTAACCATTCATTTATTTCTTTATCATTTAAAAATTTTCGATATGTTGGTTGATAATAAGTATCAACTTGATTACTTTCCTTAATAAATTTTGCATTTTGTTTCATAAAGTTTGACAAAACATCATATTCATCTTTCGTTATTTTTATTTTTATTTCAGTTTCAACATCACTTCTTGGATTATCACCATAAACTAAATATCCAATGCTACAATCAAGTATTTCTGCAATTTTAACCAACATTTCTAAACTTGGCTCAGTTCTATTTTGTTCCCAACTAGAGATAGCTTTATCAGAAATAAATAATTTTTCTGCTAAATCCAATTGAGTTAAACCTTTACTTTTTCTCAATTTGCTTATTTTTTCTCCAACATTCATAATTACACCTCAATAAAATTATAGCATGAGCAATAATAGAACTTACTCTAAATTTTGTAGAGTAAAAATTATGATTTTAACATTAAAAGATATAAAAATTATACAAACAAAAAAATCAAACTTTTCTGTTTGATTTTAATAATCGTAGTTCTTGCTCACCATCTGAATATTTATCTAAAGTTAACGTTGCCATTTTCTTACTTTCGATAATGACAAAATCATCATCACAATATGATTTAAATAATTCAAAACTTCTTATTTCGTCTTCAGTAATACACTCTCCCAATGGCACTAATATTTCTTTACCATTTTCAATTTTTGTTCTAAACATTGGTGTTTTATCTGAATTTGCTATTGCTTGATAATATAAATTACCACCAACCCTTTCATGGTAAAAATCAATATCAAAAGCATCAGTATTAGTAATATCTACACTTGTAAAATAATGATATCCATCATTTAATGTTTCTACGATTAAAGTTAGACTAGAACCTGATTTAATAATTGTATTGCCAATGTATTCTCCATAAAATCCGCTAAAAATATCGTTTTTAGTATCTGATAAGTATTCTATTTCATCTCTTATTTTATCATAATCATAATAATTAAATCGAGAATCATCTTCATGCGATAAAGTTCTTTGTAGTTCTTTCATTCTTTCTAATTTACTAGTAAAGTCTTTATTTATAATATAATTTGTCATATCACATACTAAAGGTGTTGCATGTTCAACTTTAGCATTATTACAAAATCTTGAAAAAAATTCAGTTTTTGTTTTAACCTCATCATTTGACCAAAAAATACTATCAAGTGCATGATTTCTTAAACCTTCTTTATTAATTGTTACACATTTTAAGATTCCATCTACTTTATAAAAAGAAATTTTTTCTTCTAATCCCATTTCTAAATTATAGAAAATAAAACTTAAACATTCTATTGGTATAACTTTTTTTGTTTGCTCATCATAATTATAAGCAATTGATTGCATAATCTCGCGAGTTCCATTTTCATTATAGTAACTACAAAATTTGTGGTCAATATCACCAGCGGGAGTTAAATCTATTGACAAGTAACCCAATTGTTTGTTACCTTCCTCATTTAAAATTCTTACCTGAAAATAAGTTGCTTTTTTATTGGTTGATTTAGATTCTTTTTCCCATTTCAAAGTATGTGGATAAGAACATTGAATTGTCAATTCAATAGGTATATCCAATTCATCTATTGGGGTATAATCAGTAGTTGTTCCTAATAATCCTCTTCGATAAAAAGGCATAGCTTTTCCTTTGCGATTTTTTGACGAAACAAATTCCTTGTTAGAGATTACCGACTCAGACTTTTTTCCTCCAATTTTTAACTGGAATTTATAAGATATTATATCGTTAAAAGCTTTTAAAAATTCCTCTATATTCATTATAAAACATCCCTTAACTACTTATTAGTTTAGCATATTTGTCCTTCAAAAGCATTATTTTTGTCATCAGTTTTATTATAGTAAATAATATCAAATTCATTATCATCAAGCATTGCTTCTTATATAAATCATTTATAAAGTTACCAAATCTCCCAATGATACTATAAAGGAAAAGTAGAACATCTTATTTTTTTATTATATATTTTTTATATTCACAATTTGGTGATGCAAGTTTTAAATAATCATCATAAATCGTTTCAACCTTAAAATTTTCAAAATAAGCACTTAGCATACCTGTAGAATCTTTATGACCAACAATTAAAATATTATAGTCAGTTTCACCATATTTATCTATTATTTCCCCTATAAAACTATATATTCTTTTCTTATAATCTTCAAGTTTTTCTATGCCACTATAAATATTCATATCAGGAACAGTCCCTGTTATCTTTATATCTGACATTAGCATTCCATCTGCACTACCTAAATCGTAAACATCTAGTCTTTCGTCTACAATTATATCACTTCTATTTGTAGATATTTTAGCCGTTTGTATAGCTCTTTCTTGTGGGGAAGAAAAAATATAATCAAATTCCACATTTTCTTCTTTAAACTTTTCACCTAACTCCATTGCTTGTTTAATACCAATAGTATTTAAAGGTTTTCCGCTTTTTCTACCTTGAGCTCTGTGTTCAGCATTTATATCTGTTTGTCCGTGTCTAGCAATATAAATAATCATTAAATTTCTCCTTTATTAGTTGTATGTTTTTACCATTATGCATGAAATGACTATGTCATTATGCAAGTTTATTACTAAAATGAGATTTTAGTCTTGTTGAAAGTTGTTTTTACAATTATTTTTTAATATTTAAAAACTCGAATTCCTAAAAGTCCGAGTTTCCTATCAATCTGGTGGAGCCGGGGAGATTTGAACTCCCGTCCAAATTACTTTCAAAGTAGCGTCTACAGGTTTAGTTAGAAATAGAATTTCATAAGTACAAAAGCATCTAACAAACTAATACTTACTATCTTATAAATTATTCATCTACGTCATATAAGAACTAACGCAAATATAAACCACATATATGAACCAATATTTTAACTATGGATGATTAAAATACCAGCCTCCTTGCTAAATTTTAAGCAAATACTGGAGAAAAATTAAAACCTTTGTCAGTTAATTTTAAATTGTTGCTATTTAAAGCATAGCTACTACCTGCAACTAAATCAAAACCATAATCTGTCGAAACCAAATTACGGCCCCAAGTAACTAAATAATACCACATAACATGGTATTATTCAAATTATTTTCCTAAGTCACTTAAATCAATGACATATTCTCCTTCTTTTGTATACAAATATTTTTCTCTAGCATACTTAGCTACATACTCAGGATCTTGTAATTTTTTTACATCATCTTCTAAATTTGCCTCATCATTTAATAAAGAAGTATAGACAGACTCAAGTCTTTCTTTTTCCTTTTTATTATTATATATTTTTTGCCATGTATTAAAACAAGATAAGGTCATCAAACCAACTAATAAAACAAATGTAGTCGCATATAAACATAGTCTCATTTTATATTTATTCATGGCAATTCCTCCTACTAATTATAATATAGCAAATAATCATTTTAAGCATTACTTTTTTTATTGAATAATACTCTCTTTACACGATTTTTTACAATATATCCAGTGTAAGTACCAATAAAAATTGATAAACATACATAAAAGTTAAATATAAAATAGTTATATTTATAACAAAAATATACTAAAGCAATAATAAAGAAAATTGCTAAAAAAAATTTTAATATTTTATTTCGATTAATGAATAATTGATAAATTAAAGAAGCTATAATAGAAATAAATATTATTAATAATATATAAATTAATTGATTCATTTAAATAGCTTAGTAATAATAGAATCTCCTACTTTTTTATCTTCAGCATATACAAAAGAATCTATTGTACCTTTTATTGAGACATTTCCATCAATCGTATCTAATTTTATCATTTCAAGATTACTACCTTTTATAAATATATTTCCCATATTACTTTCAAGCAAGAACTGTTTATCATCAAAACTCACAATTTTCTTTATACCACTTATAATTATATTTTTTCTTTCTACAATTTTTACTACATGATTTAAACTATTATTATTTTCCATTATTATCCTCCTAATAAAATATATTTTTATTGCAAAAAAAAATTCACAAAATTGTGAATTAATTTTCTGATTTAACTCTCTTAAGTTCTTCTTCGTATTCTTTTAAGATAGCATCAGTAAACATTTGTCTTGCTTCTTGATTAATTGGATGAGCTATATCTCTATATTCTCCAACACCAGTTTGTTTACTTGGCATAGCTAAGAAAAGACCATTATCTCCTTCAAGAATTCTAATATCATGTACTACAAATTGATTATCTATAGTAACAGATGCGAATCCTCTCATTTTAGAATTTTCTTTTTCAACTACACGTACACGTACATTTGTAATTTCCATCCTGTTTCACCTCTCTATTATAGTTTAATTTTAATACATAAATTGAAAAAAAGCAACAATTTTATCTAGGATAACCTACATACATCATTCCATTACCAACAAGACCACCTATGCCATTTTTTCCATATTTAGTTTTGTTCAAAAGTTCCTTTATATCAAGTCTTTTATTTTTATCCGTTAGTGCAATATTGACAGCAATTATTGCCGGATCTAATGCATGAATATTTACTCTTTTGGGACTGCTAGCAAAATTAGCTCCACTTTTAATTATGTCTTCATAATCGCTTTGGCATGCTCCAGCAATTATCACAAGTTTTTCATGGCTTTTTTCATAATCACGAGCCTTTAAAACTGATTTCATAAAATATTTGGAATTTTTATATTTAGATATATCGCTTGAATTTGCAAGTTTTCCATAAAACGCGTCATGTCCAGTTATTACTAAAATATCCGGTTTTATTTCTTTTAAAAGGCTATCAATTTTTTGCGGAACTTCAGACTCAGGAATTCTTTTACCAACTGCTAATACTCCAGCAGATTTATAAAAAGCTAAAGATTTATCAAGATAATCTTGATCGCCATCTATATGTAAAATTTTACCAGGAAGATAAAAATATTCGTCCCTGTCACCTGTCAAAATATTTACTTCAGGCATTTTTTCTTCTCTATGTTCCGTTTTAACTAAATCTTCTAAAGGAGAATCAGCATATAATCTAACATCCATACCCTTAAGATAAGCAATATTTCCTTCAATTTTTATTACTTTAAATATAACATCGTTGTTATGACTAGTTCTCGTAACAGCATCTCCTATTTGGATTTCCATAAAAATCACCCAATATAGTATATGAAAAACTATCTATTTAGTTAAAAAAACTTGCTATATAGTATTAGCAAGTTCAACAAATATTTCATATGATAATTCTTCAGACCTAGAAGAAAGTGAATAACCATACTTAGTTAATACACTTTCAACTTTGTTTAAATCATAAGATTTTAGGTTGTTTCTAATATTTTTCCTTTTATATTGAAAAGAATCCTTAACAAGTTTATTAAATTTTTCAAAGTCAACAGGTAGTACATTATCTTTTTTAACAAGTTTTATAACACTTGAGTCTACATTCGGAATTGGATAAAATTTAGTTCTAGAAACATCAAATAATTTCTTAATATCAAAATGATAATTTAAAAGCACACTTATTGATCCATATTCTTTTGTTCCTGGTTTAGCAGAAAATCTTTCAGCAACCTCTTTTTGCACCATAAACACCATTTCTTTAACATCCACTCTTGATTCAATAATCGATAAAATTATTGGTGTTGTTATATAATAAGGCAAATTTCCTATAATATATAGATTCTTATAATCGATTTTACTTATGTCACTTTGAATATCCCTTTTTAGAAAATCATCAAAAATTATTTGAGTCTTATCATTTGTTATTTGATTTAAAGTAGTTTCTAAATCTTTATCTACTTCATAGCAAATCAAATTTGAATTATACTTAACCAAATTTTTAGTAAGTGCTCCACTTCCTGGACCAATTTCTATTATTAAATCATCTTCTGTTGGATTAATAGAAGATGTAATATTATTAATAATAGATTTATCGTTTAAAAAATTTTGACCGAATTTTTTCTTAAACACGTGTTTTTCCATAAAATCACCATGTCATAAGTTTACCACAAAAAGAAAGGAAAGTAATTATCTTTCCCATCCATTTCTTAAAACATCATAACTAATTTTGTGTCTACCGACATTCTTAGAAGCAAAATCTTCTGATTCAACTAGTAAATCCAAATCTGTTCCTAGAACACCACGATCAAGAACTATTGCTACGACCTTTTCTCCAGAAACATAATCAGCATCAAATGTTACAATTGAACCACATTTTAAATTCTTACTTGATGCAACAATTCTAACATTACCATAATCAGCATCATTATATATAGTTGTTCCATCTGATACATCTTGTCCAGTACACCCAAGTTTACCACTACAAAGTGGGCAATTAGCTCCATATCCTGTTAAATCACCAGTAAATGTATCAAGAGGATAATATTTATCTTTCAATTGAATTTCATTTAGTTTATATGCCATTGCTGTTAAATCAATCGTTTTATTCAAATTTTCATTTGTTATTTTATCATTTAAATTAACCATGTTCACTTTTTGTATTACAAATACTGAACAAATAATCAATATGATTTTAGTTGCTTTAATAAATTTGTTACTATTCTTAATCATATAACCACCTTATATACTCATTTTAGCAAAAATCAATATATAAGTAAACACTTTACACAAATTTTATATTACTTTTTTATTTTATAAAGTTCTTGTACATTTTTTTCGGTTATAGAAGATACTTCTTCTATGCTCATCCCCTTTAGATTAGCTAAATATTCGGCAATAGTTTTTATATATTTTGGTTCATTAGAATATTTTCTAAAAGGTTCTGGTGTTAAATAAGGTGAATCAGTTTCTAAAACTATTCTATCCAAAGGAATATTCTTAATGACTTGATCAATTTTAGAATTTTTAAAAGTCATAACTCCACCTACACCAAAATAGAAGCCTAATTTCATAAATATATTAGCTGTTTCAAGACTACCACTAAAGCAATGAATTACTCCACGCGCCTTAAATTTCTTAATAGATTCAATAGTATCCAATGTTGCTTCTCTAGAATGAACAACTACTGGCAAGTTATACTTTTCGGCTAAAGCTAGTTGAAATTCAAAAACTTCAATCTGCTTATCACGATTTTCTTTTGTATAATAATAGTCAAGACCGATTTCTCCTATTGCAACCAACTTTTTATTATTAATATTGTCTTCAATAATTTTTTCGATTTTTTTATAATCATCATCCATATCTTCGGGATGTATTCCAATACAGGCATATATATTTTCATATTCATCAGAAGTTTTTAAAACATCCGGTATATTTTTTAGACTTGTAGCCGCATTTAAAATTGTATCCACATTACTATTTTTTGCAGATTCTATAATTTCATTAAAATCGTCAAAATATTCATTAAAAATATGTGCATGAGTATCCGTAAAATGCATAAAATGACCTCCAATAAATAAGAAAGTGATTACTCACTTTTCTTTTCTATTCTTGCAAATAATATTTCTGGCTTATTTAATACTGTACCAGATTTAAATTGACCGAATTTTTTGGTTGATTCATAAGAAGTTAGGTCAGTATTAATTTGATTAAATATTTTTTCAGTTGTTTCAGGAATAAAAGATTGAAGATAAACAGTACAAATTCTTATTGATTCAATTAGATTATATAACACTGTTTTTAATCTATCTTGTTTTGTTTCATCCTTAGCTAAAACCCATGGTGTTGTATCATCAATATATTTATTAGTTGCTCTTAGGCAATTAAGTACTTCATCGATAGCATCAGCTATTCTTAATTCATCCATTTTTTTCTTAAATAAGTTAGGTAAAGCTTCAATTTTTTCTATTAAAGTTGCATCAACATTTTCAGTAGCATTTGTATTTTCAACTACACCATCAAAGTATTTATGAGACATTGAAATAGTTCTATTAACAAGATTTCCTAAAATATTAGCAAGATCGCCATTTATTCTTTCAACAAGTAAATCTTCAGAGAAAACTCCATCACTTGCAAAAGGAATTTCATGCAAGAAAAAGTATCTTATAGCATCTACTCCATATTTGTTAACTAGATCATCAGCGTACACTAAATTACCTTTACTTTTACTCATCTTACCATCAGCCATTATTAAAAAAGGATGTCCAAATACTTTTTCTGGAAGTGGTAAATCTAAACTCATTAGGAAACATGGCCAATAAATTGTATGAAATCTTACTATATCTTTACCAATTAAATGCAAATTAGCTGGCCATAACTTCTTAAATTCATCTGTTTGATTATCAACATCATATCCAATATTAGTAATATAATTAGTCAAAGCATCTAACCAAACATAAACAACATGCTTTGGATCAAAATCTACAGGAATTCCCCAAGAGAAAGATGTACGTGAAACACATAAATCTTGAAGACCAGGCTTAATAAAATTATTTAACATTTCATTTTTTCTAGCTTCAGGTTGAATAAAGTTTGGATGACTTTCAATATACTCAACTAACCTATCTTGATATTTAGATAATTTGAAAAAATAAGCTTCTTCACATTTTTCTTGAACATCTCTACCACAATCAGGACACTTTCCATCAACTAATTGACTTTCAGTCCAAAAAGACTCACAAGGTATACAATATAATCCCTTATATTCACCTTTATAGATATCTCCTTTATCATACATTTTCTTAAATATATGTTGAACTACTTCTTCATGATGTTTATCAGTTGTTCTAACAAATTTATCATATGTTGTATTCATCAAATCCCAGATAGTTTTTATTTCACCAGCAACGTTATCAACATATGCGTGAGGTTCAATTCCAGCTTCAGTAGATTTAATTTGAATTTTTTCTCCATGTTCATCAGTTCCAGTTTGGAAATAAACATCATAACCTTCCAATCTCTTATTTCTAGCAATTGCGTCGGCTAAAACAATCTCATAAGTATTTCCAATATGAGGTTTCGCAGATGTATAAGCAATTGCTGTACTAATATAATACTTTCCTTTTTCCATAAAAATTTTCCTTTCAATAAAAAACATCCATAATATAGGAACGAACGTATCCGTGGTACCATCCTATTTTATGAATGTAATCATACACTTTTATCTTAACGCGATTTAAACGATTTAAACTCCAGACCCATTCGATTATTTTACTAACTTATCTGTTCTCACCTAACCAGATTCTCTTATAAAAGTCTTCAAATAACTTCTTTCCTTCTTTGTCTAACTACTTTAATATATCACGTAAAAATAATTTATTCAAGTTTATTTTATCATATTTACAATTTCGTCAAGTAGTTTAACTTCATAATAAATGAAATGCTTATCCAAATTAACTTTTGGTAAACTAATATAAATTTTCTTCATTTTATAAGCAAGTCTAAATTTTGGATTTATATTATATGCAATTAAGAACAATTTATCTCCTTCTATTTTATTAGAAACTTCCTCGCTCAATTCTAATTCGATTAAAGATTCCGTTTGTTTTACTCGTGTAATATTTAAAAGACGCGCAAGTTTTTCAAACCATTCTTCATACATGTAGATTTCCATTTTTTCATCAACAACACCAAAACGATCCTCAATTTCTTCTTTAGCTTTTAATAAAGATTCTTCATCTTTAATTTCATTGATAATTTTATGAATTTCAATTTTTATGTTTTCCTCTTTTACATATGTATCATCTATATGATTTTCAACTTCAATAAGCGGATTAGTTTCATCTTCCTCTTCAACTACTTCACCTTTTAATCGTTTTATTTCATCATTAACCATCTGAGTATAAAGTTCAAGACCAACAGAATCAACAAAACCTGCTTGTTCACTTCCAAGTAAATCTCCTGCTCCTCTTATAGATAAATCTCGCATCGCGATTTTATAACCAGATCCAAGTTCAGTAAAATCTTTAATTGATTGAAGGCGCTTCTTTGCTGTTTCTGTTAAAATTCTAGATGGTTTATACATTAAATAAGCATATGCAATCTTATCACTTCTTCCAACTCTTCCTCGAAGTTGGTATAGTTGAGAAAGTCCAAAATTATCTGCATCTATTATAATTAAAGTATTAACATTTGGAATATCAATACCAGTCTCTATGATAGTTGTACATAATAAAATATCATATTTATAATCAATATAATCACTTACTACTTTTTCAAGTTCATTCTTATCCATTTGACCATGAGCAATTGCAACCCTTGCTTCTGGAACTAATTTTTTTATTTTACTAAGTTCATCTTCAATGCTTTTAACTTTATTATAAAGAATAAACACTTGCCCATCTCTAGACATTTCTTTATAAATTGCATCTTTGATTAAAATATCATTTTCTTCCAAAACATAAGTTTGAACAGGATAACGATTCACAGGAGCGGTATCAATAATAGATAAATCTCTTAATCCACTCATCGCCATTTTTAAAGTTCTTGGTATTGGCGTTGCTGATAAAGTAAGAACATTAACATTATTTTTTAATTCTTTAATTTTTTCTTTATGAGTTACACCAAATCTTTGTTCTTCATCAATAACAAGTAATCCCAAATTTTTATAATCAATTTTATCATTAAGAAGTTTATGTGTACCAAAAACAATATCAATAGTTCCCTCTTTAAGACCTTTGATAATACGATTTGTTTCTTTAAGCGATACAAACCTATTAAGTAAAGCTATGTTAATTGGGTAATTTTTAAATCTCTCTAACGCATTTTTGTATTGTTGTCTTGAAAGCAGTGTTGTTGGACAAAGATAAGCTACTTGATGTCCATTCATAACTGTTTTAAACATTCCTCTAAACGCAACCTCCGTTTTACCAAATCCTACATCACCACATAAAAGTCTATCCATTGGAACTTTGGAAGAAAGATCATGTTTTAATTCCTTAATGCATTTTTCTTGATCACTTGTTGCCGTATATTGAAAATAAGAATCAAATACCTCTTCTTCAGGATAGGATTTATAAGCATCTCCAACTATATTATTTCTTGCTGCATATAATTTTATTAATTCTCCTGATATATCTTTTATCTTAGCTTTTACTTTCATCTTTGTTTTAGCCCAATTTGTAGAATTTAAAGAATTTATTTTAGGCTTAACTCCATCAGCATCAGAGAATTTATATATCGAATTAATTTTTTCAACAGGAATATATACTTTATCATTACCTGCATAATTTATTAATATATAATCTCTTTGCATTCCATTTTTAGTTAAAGCTTTTATTCCACCATATATTCCTATTCCATTACTTTGATGTACTACATAATCTCCAACTTTTAAATCATCAAAACTTTTAATTTTTCTTCCCAATTTATAAGAATTCTTATAGGTATTCACAACTTTTATATCATCAATATCATATTCGCTTATTACTGAATAGTTGTTTATTATAAAACCTTCATTAACTTTTTTCTTTATTATATTAATTTCACCATTAATAATAGTACCTATATTAACATGATCAAACAAAGATTCAATTGAATTAATTTGTCTATCATTACTTAAGTATATAATTAATGTATTTTTCTTATAAGTTGATAACACATAATCTTTTAAAGAATCATAATTTCCTTTAAATTTTATCATTGGTTTTGAATTATAACTGATGCTATCAGCATAATTATTAACTGTTTCTACACGCATAAAATTATCAACCATAATTTCTTCATATTTATACATAAATACTTCATCAGTATTTTTTGATTCGTTATAATCTTTAATATCCTCAAGAATTTTATTATAGCCATTCAATATTTGATTTTCATCAACGAAAAAAGTAAAAGGCTTATTCATATATTCATATAAAGAATTATGTTGTTCAGTGGAAACTTCAGAAAATGGCATAAGTTTAAAACTAGAAACTTCATTTATTGATAACTGAGTTTCTTCATTAAAGAATCTAATAGAATCTATTTCATCTCCAAAAAATTCCAATCTTATTGGATGATCACTTTCAATTGGAAATATATCTATAATATATCCACGTACAGCATACTCTCCAGTAGATGTTACAAGTGAATCTCGTGTATATCCTAGTTTATCTAAAAATGATAAAAGTTCATCTCTTTCATAAGTTTTTCCCTTTTCTAATATAAGTTCAAAGTTAGTAGATTCTTTTATTGATGGTAAAAACCTCAAATATCCCATTAAATTAGTAACAACTATACCGGAATGTTCTTTTAAATACTCTAAAGTTTCAAGGCGACGCACCTTTAAATCAGGTGATATTGCAAGAGCAACTGAGGCTAAAAAATCATCCATTGGAAAAAGACAGACATCGTCTGTATATGTTTTTAAACCTTGATATATTTTGTTTGCATCATACAAAGTATTAGTAACTATTAAAACATTTTCATGTTTTTTATTATAATAATTCAAATAATATTGAATAGTTAATTCCTCAGTAAGTCCGCAAACATGATATCCATTTTTATATTTAAAAATATCACTCAAAAAATCCATATTTTCTCCTAATTATATTTACTCATCAATTCTTGAATACTTAATTTACTGAAATCTTCAATTATTTTATCAACAACTGATAAACTATTTGATAAAATATTTAATTCTTCTTTAGAAAATTTTGATAAAACATAATCTTTAGTATCCATATTTCTATTATGTGCAATTCCAACTTTTATTCTAGCAAAAGATGTAGAATTTAAATATTTTATAATATCTTTTATTCCATTGTGTCCACCACTTGAAGAGTTAATCTTAATTCTTATTTTGCCAAACTCCAAGTCCATATCATCTTGAATAACTAACACATCACTTAAATCTAATTTATAAAAATTTACAAAATCATAGACAACTTTACCTGATAAATTCATATAACTTAAAGGTTTAATAAAAATATATTTTTCTCCATCAATATTAGTCTCATAGTATTCTGCATTAAATTTTTTAGAATATTTTACAGCTCCTAAATAATGATCAAGAGACATAAAACCTATATTATGGCGAGTATTTTCATATTCTTTTCCTGGATTTCCTAAACCAACTACTAATTTCATTTTTTACCTCCCAAAAATACCTTGATATGTTTTGTTTTCATCAATATATACAGGTCTTTCTATTTTAACATAATCTTTTCCATTCAAAAGTGCTTCAATTAAAACAAGCGATGATTCTCCATTTCTATTATCATAAATAGGAACTATAGATTTTATACCAAAATTATATTTTTTTAAACATACAATAATATCCACAATTCGAGAACTAGTATGTACCAAATAAAAATATCCCCCATTTTTTAAAGATGCAGCTGAAACGTGAACAACCTCATCCAAATTAGTACTTATCTCATGACGAGCTTTAGCAAGCACTTCATTGTTATTTAATACTTTATCATCATGATATATAAAATAAGGAGGATTACAGGTAACTATATCATATTTCTTTTTAAAATCAATATTTTTTATATCATCATTATAATAATTAATACTTCTTACATTATTTTTTTCAATAGACATTTTACCAAGTTCGTATATTTCAGGTTGTAATTCATATGCATCTATTTTTAGTCTATCACCAAATTTTTTAGACAAAATCAAAGGAATGGGTGCATTACCTGAACATAAATCCAAAACATTTTTGGCATTTTTTCTAACCCTAACAAACTCAGCTAATAAAACTGAGTCTACTGAAAACTTAAAATATTTACTATTTTGATATATATACATATCATAATCATATAAGTCATTTAATTCTACTTGATTCATAAACACATTTATCTCCATTTATTTCAATAGTGTACTTTTTATTCAAAACATCAATTGAAACAACTCTTCCTTTTCCATCTGGAGTTTCCACATATTCTCCAACTTTAGGTAAAAGTTTTCTATGACAAGTATATACTTCATCCTCATATGCAAGACAACAAAGAAGTCTTCCGCAAGCTCCATTAATCTTGTTTGGATTTAATGCAATATTTTGGTTTTTGGCCATGCTGATACTGATTGTATCAATTCCATTTAAAAATGATGCACAGCAAAGCGGTCTTCCACATTGACCAAGACCACCAATCTCTTTAGATTTATCTCTTACTCCTATTTGATGAAGTTCAATTCTCGTTTTATATTTTGCAGCTATTTCCTTGACAACATCTCGAAAATCAATTCTTTCATCAGCAATAAAATTAAACATTAATTGTTTTCTATCCAATGTATAAGTTGCATCTAAAAGTTTCATATCAAGATTTGCTTTTTTTACACATTCTCTTGCATAATCAAGAGCAATTTTAGCATCTTTTAAATTAGTAAGATAATTATTGTAATCATTCTTTGTTGATATTCTAATAACTGGTTTCATTTCTTCTATATTAATATTTTTTGTTTCCGGAACGTCAAGCTCATAAACTTTTGCAAATTGTTCCCCTTTTTCTGTTTCCACAACAACAGTTAATCTGTTTTTCAAATCCAAATTATCATATTTAAAATAATATAATTTTCCATTATCTTTAAATTTCACTCCACATATCTTCATAAATCTACTCCCATAACAATATCATTTTGTTTAATATCAATTCTTTATTTAAATTAAATTTAAATTCATTTTGTATTTGTTCAATTAATTTTATTCTTTTAGCTAAAATTAATATATCATTCGTATCAACACTTACCAATATTTTATCAATCATATTTTTATCACAAGTAAGACGTTTTAATAAATAATCATATTTTATTATATACACTTTTCTTAATATATCAAGTATAGTTTCAATCTCAACTCTTTCTTTTTTAGCTATATTTTTTATTTGATTCATCAAAACATACTTTTTAGTAGAATTAAGTTGAAATGCCAAATCTAATGTTTCATCAACAAATAGATATTGTTCGTCATTAACACTTAATAAATCTTGCAAATTTTCATAAGGATAAATAAGTTTAAAAATCTCACATCTACTTTTAATAGTTGGTAACATTTTAGATATACAAGTTGTTATAAAAAAGCCAACAATATTTTTTTCAGGTTCTTCCAAAAATTTAAGAATTTTATTAGAAGCTGATATATTTAGTTTTTCAGCACTTTTTATTATATATATAGAATAACTTCCCATAACTGATGTTGTTGAAAATGAGTCTAATATATTTTCAATTTGTACAACTTTAATATCTTTACCATCTGGTTCAACCGTAATTAAATCCGGAAAATTATTGTTATCAATTAAATTATCAAATTCATGATTAGTAATAACCTTCAAAATATTTAAGATATCATCATATGCCTTTTCTATATTATTTGTCTCAAACAAAAAAGCATGAGAATTTTTTTTCTCAAGGAATGATTTTTCTATATTATCAATAATTGTTTCTTTGTTCATATTCATCACCAATAAAATTTATAGGCAAGTATTCCATATATAATCAATCCAGGGAATCCCAAAATTGATGTTATAATTAAACTAAAATAATTGATTGGAACATAATAACCTATTTTAACTAATATAATATTTAAACTATAAATTGTAATTGTTGAAAACACAAAGTTTTTTAACATTTTTTTTATTATTTTCATGTTATCACCATATTACAATATATTTTAATATACTTATTTTATGATACTTCTTTTCTATCCAAAAGGGCTTGATCCAATGTTAGTGCATCAAGATAGTCAAGTTCCACTCCCATTGGAATTCCATAAGATAATCTAGTAATCTTAACATTTTTATTTTCTAATATTTTTTTGATATACAAAGTTGTTGTTTTTCCCTCAATAGAAGATTTTAATGCAACTATTACTTCAGCGTTTTCAATGCCATCCAACCTTTTAACAAGACTGGTTAGATTAATATCTTCTGGATAAACACCATCCATTGGAGATATAAGTCCATTTAATACGTGATATTTTCCATTAAAGCTCCCAGATTTTTCAAACATAAATACACTTTTATAATCTTCAACAACACATATAAGGTCATCACGTCGATGTTCATTTGCACAAATATAACATTCATCTCGGTCAGTTAAATGTCCACAAATTTTACATCTATGTAATTTGATTTTGCATTCTTTAATCGCGTTTACAAAGTTATCAATATCTTCATCACTTAATTCAAGTAAAGCTAAAGCATTTCTTTCAGCACTTTTTTCGCCAACTCCTGGTAATTTTTTAAATGACTCAATTACATTATTTAAACTACTTGGATACATATTAAATCAAACCACCAAGTTGTTTACCATAAACGCCAAGCTTTGATTCAACATCACGTTCAATTTTAGAAATAGCATCATTGAAAGCTATCTTTATCATATCTTCTAAAATATCTAGATCTTCAACATCAAACTTTTCCATATTTTTAAATTTAACGTTTTTTAATTTTTTATCTCCACTTAATACAACTTCAACTAGTTCTGAACTACCTGTATATTCAGTAGAATAAATTTCTTGTTGTTTTCTTTCTATTTCTTTTTGCATTCTTTGGGCTTGTGCCATTAAATTATTCATATTCATAATATTTTCTCCTATTCCATATTTACATTATTTGAACCAAATATACTTTCCGCCAACTGACATGAATTATCATCTTTATTTATATAAATGGTTTCATCTATTAATTCATACTTTTTATCTTTATCATATGTTGATAAAAAGTTTTTCCACTCTTGCTCATTTAAAAACAAAAATTTATATTCTTTGTTTAAAACTTTTTTAAATTGAATCTCAAGCTCGTGGAGTTTTTTATTTCCGATTATTTTAGTACTTTCACTTTTTGTAACAAGTAAAGCATAATCATTGGATACAATCTGAGGAATTGAATTTTTAACAATAGTTTTAAATTCTTTTAGATCATTATTATCTAAGTATATATAAAATTCTTTCCACGATTCTATAAATGAAAGTTTATTTTCTTTACTTGCTGATACTAAAGTATTGTTTATTCGCGTATCAATAAATTCTTTCGTTACTTTATAATAACTAGAATCATTTGCAGTTAACATTTCATTTACGTCAACTTTAGTGTCTTTTGAAATTATTTCCCGGGAAATAATTTGATTAATATCACGACTGCTTAAATTTACTTCATCATCATTTATAAATGATACTAACTCTAACTCCAACATCAAGAATCCGTTTGAGTTAGAATTAAGTTTTCCTAATAGATCATTAAGTGAATTAATTATTTTTTTCAATTGTTTAAAAGCATTGTTGCTAACATTTTTTTGTTTTAAAACAATAGCTTTATTTAAAAAATATTCAATCATTTTATCAAGTAATAACTTAATATCAATACCACATTTTTTTATATCTGATAATTTTGTTAATAAATTATCTAAATTATTATGAAGAATAGAAACATATAATTCTTCAATATCATCATCCGTTATTGTTCCATAATTTTGTTTTAAAACATCTATATTTATTTCTTCACTTATCTTTGATAGTTGATCCAAAATACTTAATGCATCCCTCATACAACCATCTGATAAGAAAGCAATTTCTGTCAAAGCGGCATCTTCACTTTTAATATTTTCTTCTTCACATATTTTTTTCAAATGTTCAGTTATCTCATTTTTATCTATTCTTTGAAAATCGAATCGTTGACATCTTGACAATACTGTAATTGGAACTTTTTGAATTTCCGTTGTAGCTAATATGAAAATAACATTATGAGGTGGTTCTTCAAGTGTTTTTAAAAAAGCATTCCAAGCACTTGTTGATAACATATGTACCTCATCAATTATATATATCTTATATTTGCTATTAGTTGGTGCGATATTTACCGAATCAACTATATTTCTAATATCATCGACACTATTGTTACTTGCTGCATCAAGTTCAATTATATCAGGACTTTGATTAAAATTTTTACAGTTTTCACATTCACCACAAGAAATACCATTTTGTGGATTCAAGCAATTTAGTGCTCGCGCAAATATTTTTGCTGTACTTGTTTTACCAGTACCTCGTGGTCCAGTAAATATATATGCATGAGCTATTTTGTCATTAATAATAGAATTTACTAATATTTTTTTTATAGAATCTTGACCAACTAGATGATTAAAGTCAGCTGGTCTATATTTTCTGTATAACACCTTGTAGTCCATAAGCTTTCACCTAAACAAATTATATCATATTAGTTTTATCTCTTACAATTATCTTTGAAGAATTGTGTCAATAATTCCTTATATTTTAGAGATTTATTGTCAACATCTTGTACAATACATTTGTTCGTTTTATTATATATTTTTTTATTTTCATTTCTAGGAATTAAATAATAAACATTTTTTATTCTAGCCTCTTTAATAACATTCATGCACATATCACATGGTTCAAGTGTGACATAAAGATCACAGTCAAACAATCTAAAATCTTTCAATTTTTTATTTGCTTTACTTATTGCCATAATTTCCGCATGATTTACTGTTAAATATTTTTGTACACGACTATTATGTGCTTTAGAAATTATTTTACCATTTTTTACTATAAAAGCAGCAATTGGCACATCATCATGTTTTAAAGCTCTTAAAGATTCTTTTATAAGTTTGTCTATCATAGTTACCTCCAATAAATGTTGAAAACTTTATACATTAAAATATAAAAAAAGCACACACAATTAGAGGATGTTATGGCTGCTGCATTCCTACTCTGACCAGATTCCAACATAATTGTTGTGCAAATTAATTATAGCAAAAAAGACAGCATATAACAAGATAAAATGAAAATACAAATTTTAAAAATTTGTTATTTTATGTATTTAATCCAAATTATTAATGTTTCACGTGAAACATGTTAATTTAATATGCAAGCATAATCAAGATTTAAAGAACTATTTATTATTTTTTAAATTCAAATAAGATATTCTTTTTTTTATTTAAATTTTTATATATTTGAATAATAAAATTTAAATTCTATTAACATTCTTTATATTTTTTATAAAAAAAGGTAGTAATGTTTCACGTGAAACATTACAAGAAATTATATATAAATAGTAAAGTAACATTTTTAAATAGGATAGTATATATAAATTTGAATAAATTGCAAAGTTTCATCTACTATGTTTCACGTGAAACATAGTTTACTTCAATTTTTATATCTATATCATTTCAATCTAAAACTAAATTATCTATATATTTGCTTAATTCAATGTTTCACGTGAAACATTGAATAATTTTAAGCTTATTTATAAAATAATTATTTGGTTTTATTATAAAAACATAATAATAGTTGTAATTTCACAAAAGTTCATAAATATGTTTCACGTGAAACATATTTATTATGCACATAACTTATATTTTATTTTTAAAGAATCTTTTTATATAAGCAATTAATTATATAAAAATAAATAAACTCAAAAACATATAAATATTTTAATGTTTCACGTGAAACATTAAAATAAAATAGATTATTATCTTATAATGTTACAAAATAAGTAAAAAAATTATTAATAAAGCAATGTTTCACGTGAAACATTGCTTTATTAATTCAATCTATTCTTTAAAATTAATAAGATTTTAGTTCTAAAGTGGTTAAAATAGTGTTTATAACTAATTATATTTTTATTAGCTACTATTTTAAATGAAAAAAGTAAGTATATTTTTAAATTAATATGTTTCACGTGAAACATATTAATTTAGTCATACAAATACTAGCAAATTAAAATGTTAATTTAATATTTGTTTAAGTTTAAATTGTGTATTTATTTTTAATTTAACGTTTTATATATTTAAATATTATTTATAAATACTAATAATGTTTCACGTGAAACATATAAGAAATAAATATAAAGCTATATTAATGTGCAGATTTTTAAAATTCGTACTTTTAAAATAATTGTTGAAAACTTTTATAAAAAAAGAAGAAACTATTCAGCTTCTTCCTTATCTAAAATACTTATTGTTGAAACATATTGATTATCTTTTAAGTTTATAAGTTTTACACCTTGAGTAACTCTTCCTAATTGAGATATTTGATCAATTCCCATTCTAATCGTCATTCCTGATTCAGTAATCATCAATAAATCTTTTTCATTGTTAACAATTTTATGAGCTATCATCTCACCATTTTTATCTGTAACGTTTAAAGCTTTAACTCCCTTGCTTCCTCGTTTAGTCATACGATATTCACTAATTAAAGTTTTCTTACCATATCCCAATTTAGTTACTATTAATAAGTTGTCATCATCTTTTCCAACTTCCATTCCTGTACAAGAATATCCGCCATCAAGATTAATTCCTTTAACTCCACTAGCAGTTCTACCCATTGGACGAATCTCATTTTCATTAAACACAACCATACGACCAGAAGTAGAGCCTAAAATTACTTTATTATTTCCATCGGAAACTTTTACATCAATTAACTCATCATCATCTTTTAATGATATAGCTATTTTTCCTGACGTACGTATGTTCGAATATTCCCCTACTGGAGTTTTCTTTACTAATCCATTCTTAGTAGCAAACATTAAATACTCACTTTCATGTTCATTACTGATACTTATAATTGAATTAATTTTTTCTCCTTTTTCAATTTGTAATAGATTTATGATTGGAAGCCCTTTAGCTTGTCTACTATATTCAGGAATTTCATAACCTTTTATACGATAAACTTTACCTTTATCAGTAAAGAATAAAATATAATCATGAGTTGATGCATTAACTAAATATTTAACATAGTCTTCTTCATTAGTAGTCATTCCCTTAATTCCAACTCCTCCACGATGTTGAGATTTAAATGTAGATGACGCACATCTCTTAATATATCCCTTATCAGAAATTGTAACAATTATATCTTCTTGTGGAATTAATGATTCATCTTCAATATAATCAATAGCTGTCATATCAATACTTGTTCTTCTTTCATCAGCATATTTTGCCTTAATTTCAAGAAGTTCTTTCTTAATTATATCTAATACTTTTTGTTCACTTGCTAAAATTTCTTTTAATTCTTTAATTTGTTCAATTAAATCAGCAAGTTCATTTTCAATCTTATCTCTTTCAAGGCCTGTTAATCTACGTAGTTTTAATTCTAGTATAGCATTTGCTTGAATTTCATCAAATCCAAATCTTTGAATTAAGTTTTCTCTTGCAATTACATCAGTTTCTGCTTCTTTAATAATTTTAATAACTTCATCAATATTATCAAGAGCAATTTTGTAACCCTCTAAAATATGAACTCTTTCTTCTTTTTTCTTTAGATCAAATTTAGTTCTTCTAATTATAACTTCTTTTTGGAAATCAATATATTTAGAAATAATATCCTTAATGTTCAAAACTTTTGGAGTTCCATTATCAATCATTAAGAAAATAATACCAAATGTTGATTGTAATTGAGTATGTTTGTATAAATTGTTTAAAACAACTTGAGGATTTGCCTCCTTTTTAAGAGTAATAATAATGTTTACGCCTTTTTCAAGACTTGTTGCATCATGATAATCAGCAATTCCTTCTAAAGTCTTATCACGAACTAACTCACCTATTCTAGTTTTTAGATCAAATGTATTAATTCCGTAAGGAAGTTCAGTAATAACTATTTTATTTTTACCATTGTCCTCTTCAATCTCAGCTTTACAACGAATTGTAATAGATCCTCGACCAGTTTCATAGGCTTTCTTAATACCACTGTTACCTAAGATAATACCACCTGTTGGAAAATCAGGTCCCTTTAGTTGTTCCATAATTTCTGGAATAGTTATCTCATGATTATCTATATAAGCGACACATCCATCAATTACTTCTCCTAAATTATGTGGAGGAATATTTGTTGCCATACCAACAGCAATTCCCATTGTCCCATTTACCAATATATTTGGAAATCTTGATGGTAATACTTCAGGTTCAACCTCAGTTTCATCAAAGTTAGGAATCATATTAACAGTTTCTTTATTTAAATCACGAAGTAATTCAAGGGATATTTTTGCTAAACGAGATTCTGTGTAACGCATTGCTGCTGCTCCATCACCATCCATGTTACCAAAGTTACCATGTCCATCAATTAACATGTGTCTATAACTAAAATCTTGAGCCATTCTAACCATTGCTTCATATATAGAAGAATCGCCATGTGGATGATATTTTCCCATAACGTCACCAACAACACGCGCACACTTACGATATTGTTTATCTGGTGTATAACCATTTTCATACATTGAATAAAGAATTCTTCTATGAACTGGTTTTAATCCATCCCTTAAATCTGGTAAAGCTCTGGCAACAATTACACTCATCGAATAATCAAGAAATGATTCTTGAACTTCTGTAACAATATTATTTTGATTAATCTTATCCATACCTTACCTCCTATATATCCAAGTTTTGAACAAAATGAGCGTTTTCTTCGATGAATTTTCTTCTTGGTTCAACATCCTCACCCATAAGTGTTTCAAAAACTTTATCAGCTGCAACTAAATCATCAACTGTAATTTGTCTTAAAATACGATTTTCTTTTGACATTGTTGTTTCTTTTAACTCAGCTGCATTCATCTCTCCTAAACCTTTAAATCTTTGAACTTCATAGCTCTTACCATTTAAAGATTCAACGTATTCATTATATTCATTATCATCAAGAACATATTTTATTGTTTTTCCACAAGTTACCTTATATAAAGGTGGTGTTGCGGAATAAACATGTCCTGCTTCAACTATCGGTTTAAAGAATCTATAGAATAATGTTAATAATAATATTCTAATATGTGATCCATCAACATCGGCATCTGTCATGATTATAATTTTGTCATATCTTAACTTAGATAAATCAAATTCATCACCAATTCCCGTACCAAAAGCAGTAATGATAGTTCTAATTTCAGCATTTTCAAGGGCACGATCAAGTCTTGCTTTCTCAACATTTAAAATTTTACCTCTTAACGGAAGAATAGCTTGAGTCATTGAATCTCTACCAGTTTTCGCACTTCCACCAGCAGAATCTCCCTCGACTAAGAAAATTTCGCATTCGCTTCTATCTTTGCTCTTACAATCAGATAATTTTCCCATAAATCCAGGTAAATCTAAATCCGTTTTTCTTCTTGTAACCTCACGTGCTTTTTTAGCAGCCATTCTTGCTCGAGATGCAATAATACATTTTTCTAAAATTGCTCTAGCGTTATCGGGATTTTCCATCAAGAATCTTTCAAAGCCTTTTGAGAAGACACTATCGGCTAACTTTCTTACTTCTGAATTTCCTAGTCTTCCTTTGGTTTGACCTTCAAATTGAGGATTTGGATGCTTACATGAAATAATCATAGTTAATCCTTCCTTAACGTCATCACCAGTTAAACTTTCATCTTTTTCCTTTAACATATTAGTTTTTCTTGCATAATTATTAATTACTCTTGTTAAAGCACGTCTTACTCCCTCTTCGTGAGTTCCACCATCATGAGTATTTATGTTGTTAACAAATGAATAAATATTATCTTGATAAGAAGTATTATATTGCATTGCAACTTCAAAGAATACTCCTTCTTCTTCTCCATCAAGATGAATAATTTGATCATGAATTGGTGTTTTATTCTTATTTAAGAACTTAACATATTCAGAAATTCCACCTTCATAAAGGAAAGTTTCTCCTGTAGTATCCTCATCATCTCTATCATCACGAATATTTATTGATAATCCCTTGTTTAAGAAAGCAAGTTCTCTTATTCTTACCTTTAATGTTTCATAATCATAAACATCTGTATCAAAAATTGTTGGATCTGGTTTAAAAGTAACTGTAGTTCCTGTACGATGTGGTTCACATTCACCTATTACATGCAATGGTTCTTTAGTATGTCCACCATTTTCAAAACGAATGTAGTTTATTTTACCATCTTTATAAACCCTTACTTCACACCAACTTGATAAAGCATTTACTACACTAGCACCTACTCCATGTAATCCTCCGGATACCTTGTATCCGCCTCCACCAAATTTTCCACCAGCATGTAATACAGTATAAACTGTTTCTACTGTAGAAATATGAGTTTTTGGATGTATGTCTACAGGAATTCCTCTACCATCATCCTTAACTGTGATTGAATTATCCTTATTTATTACAACCTCTATATTTTTACAATATCCAGCTAAAGCTTCATCTATTGCATTATCAACAATTTCCCATACAAGATGATGAAGTCCTTTAACATCTGTTGTACCAATATACATACCAGGTCTTTTTCTTACGGCTTCAAGTCCCTCTAAAACTTGAATATCCGATGCATCATAATGTTCGCTATTCATAAATACCCTCCTTAACGTTGCCATTCTCTACATAAAAAATACGGCTTTCTTTCTTTAATTCATCATTTACTTTATCAAGTTCCGTTGTAGTAATAAATGTTTGTATATCATCATCAATAAACAACATTATATTATTAATTTTTTCTTCATCCAACTCACTAAATAAATCATCTAATATCAATATAGGAGTAACCCTTTTTTCTTTTTTAAATATTTCAATTTCAGCCATTTTAAGAGAAATAATTGCATTTTTTTGTTCTCCTTCAGACCCATAATCTTTTAAATTACAATCATTTAAATAAAAAATATAATCATCTTTATGAATTCCAAAATTAGTTTTTCCTAAAATAATATCTCTTTTTTCTTCTTCTTTATATACTTTTAAAAGTTCTTCACGGTTCTTCTCATGATAACACGAGTCATATTTCAAAGTAAGACCGCTTTTTCCAGAAATTTTTTCGTAGTTATTAGAAATATAAACGTTTATATCCTTCATAAAGTTATTACGATAATCATAAAGTTTAAGTCCTAAATCAACTAACTGCTCAGTTAAGATATCTAAATAACTTATCGGAGCTGTTCCATTTAAATAAAGTGTTTTTAAATATAAATTTCTTTGTTTTAAAACTTTATTATAAAGAGTTAAAACTTTCAAATAATCATTGCTAAATTGGCTTAATTCAATATTAATAAGCTTTCTTCTAACACTAGGAGTATCTTTTATTAACAATAGATCGTTGGAAGTAAATAAAACTATATTGATTTTCGATAAATAATCGCTTAATTTATCTATCTTATTGTTGTTAATCTTAACAGTCTTATCATTTTCTTTAACAATTACCTTATAATCGTTTTTATATTTTTCTTCTACTGTTCCTTCTACTCTAGTTAAATCAGTATTATATCTTATTATTACATTTTCTTTTGTTCCTCTAAAGGACTTTGTAAATGCAAGAACATAGATAGCTTCAACAATATTGGTTTTCCCCATGCCATTTTTACCAATAATCAAATTTTTCTTAGGGTCAAAATCCAAACTTAATTTTTCATAGTTACGAAAATTCAGTAACTTCAAATTTAAAATTTTCATTTTTACCCCCTAATTTCAATTTTAAAAGATTTTTAGTATTTTGTGTACTCCTATACACATATTAATTATACCATAATTTAAGGTACAAAAAAAGAAAAAGTATCCTAATTTAGGTGTTTTTTCTTATATTCAGCTACTAATCTCAATGTATTATTATATTGATTATTTAAAATATAAAAAGATATATCTGCATCAATCAATATTCCATTAGAAAATTCAATTATTCCCCTATTACTTTCACTGTCTTTTAAGATATTTTTGATATTAATGAAATTAATCCAAATACAAGATCTAAGCCTTGGAGATCTTGTTGGAAATAATATAATATCATTAATTTCGCTGATAACTAGTGGTTGCTTATATTTTCGTCCAACGTGGTAATTAGAGCTTTCTAGTCTACCATCTAATGAACTACCATACATAAGTGAATTCTTATTTATGATAGTTCTTGGACTTATTTCAACATCAAAAGTACTATTTTTTTCAATAATTGTTGCTTTACCCTTTCCATTTGGACATATCGCCAAAGTATCATCTGTAATCATATAATCTTTCATAAAATCCTCCTGACGAGGTTGTATACTAGCATACGTTTTTCAAAAAAATTGTCGAAAAAAAAGAAAATTACAAAAAATTGCAATTTTCTCTAAATTTACCATCTTAATAAGTCTTTATAGGTAATATTAATTGAATTAATGACTCATCAGTAGCAGATTTTAATATAATAGGTTTTGAATCGCCATTCATAAATATTGTTATATCATCACTTGAGAAAGTTTTTAATGCATCCATCATATATTTAGCACTGAAAGATATTGAAATATCTTCAGAAGTATTCTTATCTATCTCAATATAATCCTCAACTTTTCCAATTTCAGAAGCAAATGATGATATTTCTAACATATTTTCTTTAGTTTCCATCTTTATGATATTTTTTTCTTTGCTTTGAGCAAGTAAAGCTGCACGATCAATTGATGAGAATAAATCATTAAGTTTAGTAGTAATTATAAATATGAAATCATTTGGAATAAATGATGAAGTATTTGGATAAGTACCATTTAATAAGTTAGATTGGAAGTCAACATGTTCATATCTAAACAATATTTTGTTATTAAATACATGGATTTCAACATTTTCTTCATTATCTTCTAATATTTTATCTAAATTATCAACATTTTTTCCAGGAATAACGATATCTACTGGTTCACTTATAGTTTGATCCAATATAATTGTCTTTTTAGCTAAACGATATGAATCAGTTGCAATTGCCTCTAAGACATTACCATTAACTTTAATATTAATACCTGTAAGCAATGGACGAGATTCTTGAGTTGATATAGCAAATATTACTTGTTTAATTAATGTTTTTAAATCTGTTGCTTTTAAATTAATATATTCATCCTTTGTTTCTATATCTATTTGTGGATAATCTAAACTATTTAAACAATTTAAATTATATTTACTATGTTCAGTGTAAATCATTATCTTTAAATCGTCAATAACTTCAAAGTTTACAACATCACTTGGCATTTTTCTAATGATATCTATTAAAAATTTACTTTGAATAATGATTGTTCCTGTAGTATCAATGCTTTCTATTTTATCACTTGGGATAAACGATTTAATAGTTAAATCTGTATCACTTGCCATTAATGTAAGTCCTTCACTCGTAAGTTCAAACTTTATTCCATTAAGTATTGGGATAATGTTTCTACTTGATATTGCTTTGCTTACATTCACTAATTGGTCTAAAATAATATTTTTCTTAATTTTAAATTTCATATAATATTCCTTCTTTCTTTTTTTTATATTATTTTTATTATTAGTGTTGAAAATGTTGAAAACTATGTTTACACCTTTATTTCCATACATTTTACACATTATTTTTCACTTTTAAGTGTTAATAACTTACAACTTATTAACATTAATTCATGATTTTATCTTTAATTTTATTAATTTCTTCTCTCAGTTCTTCATCTTTTTTAAATGATTCCCCTATCTTATCACATGCATGGATAACTGTTGCATGATCTCGGTTGAATTCAAGTCCTATTTTATCCAGTGTTTCTTCAGTTGTCATTTTACATAAGTAAATAGCAACTTGTCTTGCATGATTGATAATCGCCGTTCTTTTCTTGCTTTTTAATGATTCAACTGTCAAGTCATAATACTCAGCAACAGCTTTTTGAATCTTTTGTATATTATTCGTGATATACACGGAAGAACCGATATAATCTTTTAAAGCATCTTTTGCAAACTCTAAGTTGATTTCTTTTGGTGAGTACATTGCTGTTACAGCATATAAACGGTTAATCGCGCCTTCCAAGTGTCTTACGTCATTTTCACAGTTATTTGCAATATACTCTAAAACTTCCGGAGCTATAAGTTTACTAACTTCGTGCCCAGCAATCTTATTTTTAACTATCTTTAATCTAAGTTCATAATCTGGAGGCATTATATTAACTGTAAGTCCCCAAGTAAATCTTGTTCTCAAACGCTCTTCTAGTACTTTTAAGTCATCTGGGCTTCTATCAGAAGATATAATTATCTGTTTATTTAAACTATATAATTCATTAAAAGTATTAAAAAATTCATCTTGAGTTTTATTTGCACCACCGAGGAATTGAATATCGTCTATGATTAAAACATCAACACTTCGATACTTTTCCTTAAAATGTGCAATCAGATCTAAATTATTATCATCTTTTCGATTTATCTGTGTAAAATCGGTAATAAAGCGTTCACTAGTAACGTAAAGTACAGTTTTATTAAGATTCTCTTTAACAAAATTGCCAATTGCATGCATTAAATGAGTTTTACCCAACCCACTCTTTCCATATATAAAAAGTGGATTATAAAGTTTCCCAGGCTGCTCAGCAACAGATAAACCAACTGTTTGAGCAAGTCTATTTGAATTTCCTACCACAAAGTTATCAAAAGTATAGTTTGGATTTAAATTACTATTATTATCTTTAAACTTTGGAATATCGATAACTGGTTCTTCAATAATAACCTCTTCTTCTTTAATATCATCCTTACAAATTACTTCAAAATCAAATTCATCATCACTTATTTCTTTTAAGACATCTTTAATAATATTTTCATAATAATTATTAATATAGTCCTTTTTATACTTATTCGCTGCACATATTACCAAATTATGGTTATCCAAACTTATAATCTCAGCATCTTTAAACCAAGTGTTAAATGAAATATTATTTAACTTACTGCTAAGGACATTCAAAAAATTGTTCCAAAAATTCTCCTTCTCCATTTAACCACCCTAATTCAAATTCGATTTTGTTTAACTAAGTAAATTGTAAATCACTTTTGTTGAAAAATAAAGTACAATATTTAAAATTTATGTTATCAACACGTTATCAACAAACTTATTAACAATTTATGTACTATAATAACGTAAAAAAATCTACTTTTCAACACTTTCAACAAATTATTTAAAAAAGTTTTCAAACGGTTAAAAAAGTTTTAAACAATTAACGTTGAAAAGTTGAAAACTACTAAATTTACCGAAAATAACGCAAAAATAATTGACTTATACAACCTATTATTATATAATAACCTTGCTTTTGAGATGTGGAGGTGGAACAAGAATGAAAAGAACATTTCAACCAAATAATCGTAAAAAATCAAAAAAACATGGATTCTTTGCACGTAAAAATTCTAAGATTCTAAAAACTAGAAGAGCAAAAGGAAGAAAAATTTTAAGTAGATAATATAAGCCACTTTGTGGCTTTTTATTCTATATGAAAAAGGAGGGTAATTATGAAAAAATATGAAACAATAAAGGAACATAAGGAATTTGATTATATAATCCATAAATGCCCTTACAAAAAAAGTAATAGTTTTATTATATATAATAAGGAAAGTGATTTTAATTATCCACGATTTGGTATAGCAGTATCAAAAAAACTTGGAAATGCGGTTACACGTAATCGAGCTAAAAGGGTAGTTAGGGAATTAATTCATAATAACAAAAAGTTATTTAAAAATAATAAAGATTATATTATAATAATTAAAAAAGGTCTTCTTGATTTATCTTATAAAGAATTAACTGATGAATTGATTAAGACATTAAGATAGGTGGGAATATGAAAAAGAAGATATTTATTATAGTTGCAATCGTGTTAGTAACGTTGACTGGTTGTAATAAAACTTTAGTTGATGGAGACAAGAAAAGAGTAATTGATGAAAAAACAGGTCAAAGTTTATCAGCAAATATTCTATGTTTACCAGAGGATGAAGAAATTTTAGCAAATTATCAAAAATATGAAGAATACATGGATGTTAAATTAAGTGATTTACCTAAATGTTCAGCTATGAAGGTATACGATAAAAAATCTTATAACGGACTTTGGGTACAATTATTTGTCCGTCCACTTGCATGGGTAATAATTAATCTTGGTAAGCTTTTAGGAAATTATGGTATATCTGTTATGGTAATCGGTATTATCATTAGATTAATAATGATGCCATTCAGTGCTAAAACAATCAAACAACAAGAAAGTTTAAAGAAAGCTCAACCAGAACTAGAAAGAATTGAAAAAAAATATAAAGATCGCACAGATCAAGAAGCTATGATGCAAAAAAGTCAAGATACTTTAGCTGTTTATAAAAAATATAATATAAATCCAATGAGTAGCTGTTTAATATCATTTATTCAATTGCCTTTATTCTTTGCATTCCTAGAAGCAATAAATCGAGTACCGGCAATATTTGAAAATAACTTTTGGAAATTCCAATTAGGAACAACACCACTTGTTGGTATCAAAGAAGGAAATTATTATTACATAATTTTAATAGTTTTAATTGTATTGTTTACGGCTTTATCATTTAAAATGACAATGTCTCAAATAAGCACTACTACAGAAAGTGGTATTCAATCAAAATATATGATGATATTCATGACAGTGTTTATTGGAATCGCATCAATTCAACTACCATCTGCTATCGCACTATATTGGGTAGTAACAAATGCATTTAATGTATTCCAAACAATATTGTTTAAGAAAGTAGGTTAAAATTATGAAGTATGAAGTATTTGAAGGAAAAACAGAAGTAGAAGCAAAAGAAAAAGCATTAACTGAATTAAATATAAGTGAAAATGAATGTTTAACTCGTGTAGAAAAAATTCATACAGGACTTTTAAAAAAAGAATCAGTTAAGTTATATGTATACAAACTAACTGATATAGTTGATTATTTAAAAGAATATCTTGAGTCCATAGTAGGTGGTATAGGAATAAAAGTTACTTTTGAATCAAAGATTAGAGATGAACAAATTACTATAAAGATGTACTCTGATAACAATAAAATACTTATTGGTCATAATGGTCAAACATTAACTGCTTTAACAACCATTTGCAAACAAGTAGTTATGAATGAAATAAAAAGTTATCCATATTTAATATTAGATGTAGAAAACTATAAAGAAAAACAAGTTAAATATTTAGAAAGACTTGCTAAAAATATTGCTCGTGAAGTTAAATCAACTCATGAACCAGTTGAACTTGAAAATATGAATTCTTATGAAAGAAGAGTAATTCATAATATTTTAACTGATGATAAATATGTTTATACTGAAAGTACTGGAGAAGAACCAAATAGACACGTAGTAATTAAACCTAAGGAGAATAAATAAATTCTCTTTTTTTTTTCAATTGTAAGTGTTAAAATATGAGTGTGTTTGAGGGAGGCCAAGTTATGAACGAAAATATATGTGCAATATCCACTGCTTTAGGTGTTGGAGCAATTTCAATAGTTAGATGTTCTGGACCAGATGTAATAAATATTGTAAATAAAATATTTAAGGGAACAAATTTAGAAAATGTGTCTAGTCATACTATTCATTATGGACATATAGTTGACGGGAATGATGTAATTGATGAAGTACTTGTAAGTGTAATGCGCGCTCCTAAAACTTTTACTATGGAAGATGTAGTAGAGATAAACTGTCATGGGGGAATTTCTACAACAAACAAGGTCTTAGAATTATTACTTGTAAGTGGTTGTCGAATGTCCACTCCTGGTGAGTTTACTAAAAAAGCTTTTTTAAATGGTAGAATTGATTTAACGGAAGCTGAAGGAATCCAAGAACTTATTTCTTCAGAAGGAGAAGAAGCTAGAAAATATGCCATGAATAAAGTAGAAGGAAATCTAAAAAAAATTATAAAATCAATAAGGAATGAACTTGTTAATTTAAGTGCTATTCTTGAAGTTAACTATGATTATCCTGAAGAAACTGATAACCCAGAAATAACTTACGACCTATTAAGTACTAAATTAAAAGAAATTGATATGTCTTTAAAATCTCTAGTGAGTTCAACAGAAAACGTTCAATTTGTTTCCAATGGAATTGATTTAGCAATAATTGGAAAACCAAATGTTGGAAAAAGTAGTATTTTAAATCATTTAACTAATGAAAATAAAGCAATAGTTACGAGTATCGCTGGAACAACAAGAGATGTTGTATATGGATCCATATTTTTAAATGGAGTTAAATTCAACTTAATCGACACCGCTGGAATAAGAGAAAGTGATGATTTAGTAGAACAAATAGGTGTAACACGTAGTAAAGAAGCAATCATATCTTCAGATTTAGTAGTTTTTGTTTTAAACAACAATGAACCAATAACTCAAGAAGAATTAGATGTTATTAACACTGAAACTTCTGCTAAAAAAATAATTTTTATCAACAAGTGTGATCTTGAGGAGAAAATCAATTTAGATAAATTGAATGATTATACGATTTGTTATGGTAATACAATAGAAGCTAATGGTTTGGATTCATTAAAACAAACTATAATAGAATTGTTTAATCTTGATGAATTAAAAAGTAAAAACTATAATTATTTGTCAAATGCAAGACATATTGCTTTAGTAAAAGAAGCTGTTTCTGCTGTGGAAAATGGAATCGAATCTGCAGAAAATAACCTTCCATTTGAGATGATTTCAGTTGATATAAATGAAGCATATGATCTTTTAGGAGAAATAATTGGAGCAGTTTATAAAGATGAATTGTTAGATACTTTATTTTCTAAATTTTGTCTAGGAAAGTAGGAATGACTTATGAAATATGATGTAATAGTAGTTGGAGGCGGACATGCCGGTTGTGAAGCTGCAGCTGCAGCAGCAAGATGTGGATGTTTTACAGCGCTTATCACTTCTAATTTAAAAAATATAGCTGATATGCCTTGTAATCCAAGTATTGGTGGAACAGCGAAAGGAATTGTTGTAAGGGAAATAGATGCTTTAGGTGGTTTAATGGGACGTGTAGCTGATATGTCTCATTTACAAATAAAAATGCTAAATTCGAGTAAGGGTCCAGCTGTTAAAAGTCTTCGTGCTCAAGGAGATAAAATTACTTATCCTAAAAATATGATAAGTGAATTAAAAAAACTAGAAAATCTTGAAATAATAGAAGGAATGGTTGAGGATTTAATTGTTGAACATAATTCTATTAAAGGAGTAATCTTAGATAATGGAGATAAATACTATTGTATATCTTTAGTATTAACAACCGGAACATACTTAAAAAGTAAAATCTTAGTAGGGGATACTCATAAATACGAAGGACCTCATGGAGAAGTTAGTAGCAAACATCTTTCTGATAAATTAAAATCTCTTGGATTAGAAATTCAAAGATTAAAAACCGGAACTCCTCAAAGAATTGATCCCACAACAGTTGATTATTCAGTTTTAACTCCTGAATTAGGTGATGATGAATTGCTTGCATTCTCATTTGATAGAAAGCCGGATTATGATCCTAAAAAACAAAGAAAATGTTATTTAGTTTATACAAATGAAGAAACTCATAAAATAATAAGAGATAATTTGGACAAATCAGCAATGTATGGTGGCTATGCTGAAGGAATAGGTCCACGTTACTGTCCAAGTATTGAGGATAAAGTAGTTCGTTTTAAAGATAAAGAAAGACATCAATTATTTCTAGAACCAGAAAGTGACTTTTATCCTGATTTATATTTACAAGGTTTTTCAACATCTATGCCTATAGACGTTCAAGAAAAAATGGTTCACAGTTTAAAAGGATTAGAACATGCCAAAATATTAAAATATGCTTATGCAATTGAATATGATGCCATCAATCCGTTACAAATGAAACCATCTTTGGAATCAAAAGTTATAAATGGTTTATTTACTGCTGGTCAAATAAATGGTACAAGTGGATATGAAGAAGCTGCTGGTCAAGGCATAATTGCTGGAATTAATGCAAGTCAAAAGGTAAAAGGTGAAGAACCCCTAATTTTAAAAAGAAATGAAGCTTATATCGGTGTATTAATTGACGATTTAGTAACAAAGGGTACAAAAGAACCTTATAGATTATTAACTAGTCGTGCTGAATATCGTTTAGTTTTAAGACATGATAATGCTGATTTAAGATTAAGAAGCATTGGTTATAAATATGGGTCTGTAACTGAAGAACAAATGAATAACTTAAATCGAAAGAAAGAAAGTATTGCTTCCCTAAAAGATGAACTTGCAAGCATTAAAGTTAATGCTCATAATGTTACAAAAGAAATACTAGAATCTTTAAAAACGGATACTTTTGAAGTAGGAATGAGTCTTCTAAATTTACTGAAAAGACCACAAATAAAAATAAGTATGTTAAAACCATACTTAGAAAACACTTATACAGATGAAGTTCTTGAAATAGTTGAAGTAGAAATTAAATATGCTGGTTACATTGAAAAAACAAATCGTGAAATCGAAAAAATGTTAAAGTTAGAAAGTAAACAAATTCCTGATGATATTGATTATGACAAAGTCGCCAATATTGCCAGTGAAGCTAAACAAAAATTAAAACAAATTCGTCCTCAAACTTTAGCTCAAGCAACACGTATAAGTGGAGTAAATTTAACTGATATATCTGTACTTTCAGTTTATCTAAAAAAACATTATAGTAAGGATTTAAAAGATGAATAAAGAAGAATTTGTAAATGAATTATCCAAATTTGATATCAAAATAGAAGATGCAACACTAGAAAAATTTAATATTTATATAGAAGAACTCTTAAAATATAATGAACATACAAACTTAACAGCAATAAGAGATTATGATTCAGTTTTGCTAAAACACTTTTTTGATTCTCTTATGATAGAAAGATTTTATGACTTTTCAGAGGTGAAAACCTTACTTGATATTGGAACAGGTGCTGGCTTTCCAGGTATGGTTTTAGCTATAATTCATCCAAATATTAAAGTAACTTTATTGGACTCAAATAATAAAAAGTTGAAATTTCTAGAGTTATTAACAATAAAATTAGGTATAAAAAATGTTATAATAGTTCACGAAAGAGCTGAAGAGTTTGCAAATAAAAGAAGAGAATATTATGACGTTGTTACATCTCGTGCTGTAAGTGATTTACAAATTTTATCAGAACTAAGTATACCTTTTTGTAAAGTAAATGGATATTTTATACCTCTTAAAGGTAATATTGATGATGAATTAAAAAGAAGTAGCAAAATAATAGCTACGTTAGGTGGAAACATCGAAAAAACATTTACTTATAAATTAATAAAAGAGGATTATCTTAGAAATATTATTTTAATAAAAAAGATAAAGAAAACTCCTGATAAATATCCTCGTGCATATTCAAAAATTAAAAATGATGTTGAAAAAAGTAGTAAAATAAAGTAATATTAGTATAGAATAATTGGGGTGAAGAACATGAAAATGGAATCACAAATAAAACTTATTAATATGGAAGATATAATTCCTAATAGATTTCAACCAAGACTTCGATTTTCTGAAGAAGGATTAGATGAACTTGCTGAATCTATAAAAGAACACGGAATTATTCAACCACTTGTTTTAAGAAGAGTTGGAAATAAATTTGAAATAATAGCTGGAGAAAGAAGATTTAAAGCAGCTGAACTAGCAGGATTGACAGCAGTTCCAGCAATAATAACTGATTTAGATGATAATGAATCGGCTGAAGTAGCTATAATTGAAAATACGCATAGAAGAAATCTTTCAGCGATAGAAGAAGCAAGATCTTATAAAAAACTTCTAGATAGAAAATATGTCACACAAGATCAACTTGCAAAACGTTTAGGTACAAGTCAATCAACTTTAGCTAATAAAATTCGTCTTTTAAGTCTAGCTCCAGAAGTTCAAGATGCCCTGATGAATGAAAAGATAAGTGAAAGACATGCGAGAAGTTTACTTAAACTAACTGATAAACTAAAACAAGTTGAATTATTAAATAAAATTATTAATGAGAGATGGACGGTAAAAAGACTTGATGATGAAATTCAAGATATCTTATCAAGTTATCAAAATAACAAAAACATAACTGGCGAAGTTCATGCTAACAGTCAACTTGATGTTAATGTTAACAATATTTTAAATAATTCTAGTGATATTGGTACATCTAATGAAGTAAACTATTCATATACAAATGATTTTAGTAATAAAACACCTGAAAAAAAATCTCTTTTCTTTAATAATTTAGAAAATGAATCTGTTAATATGAATCCAGAAGCATCAATTGGATTTAATCCATTTAAAACAAGTGGAGTTAGCACAAATCCTCTTTTAAACGAATTAGACGTTATTGATATTGATGAAGAAGATGATAATGAATCAAAACCTCAAGAAACACAAAAAAACATGGTTTATGGTGAACCAATAGTTGAAACAACCGACGAAATTGAAAATGAATTAAAGAAAATTATTAAACTTGCTAATAAAAAAACTCAAAAGGTAAGATTTGAAGAATTTGATTTTGGAGACATGTATCAAATAGTTATTAAAGTAGACAAAAACGGCCATTAAGGTCGTTTTCATTTTATGTAAGGAGTTTGAGTTCCATCAATAAAGTAAAATAATTCTTTTGATTTTGCATCATATTTTCCTGATTTAGGATTTACAGGAATCGCGATAACATTTTTTGGTAGGGAATACCATTCATCATCTATTATATCTTCGGTAAATGCATTAACGCTTCTAAGCCATATATCTTTAATTATTTTAGAATATGCTTTAGGTGTATCTTCATTTTGATCATTTCCTGCCCAAAATATTGATAAAACATTATTGTTATAACCACTTATCCAGTAATCATTATCGGTAGTTCCACTTTTTAAAGCATACTTTTGATTTAATTTTCCATTTAGATAAATCACGGTAGGTGAGTTATAATCAACATAATTATAATTATATGTATTTCTCATCATTTCATTTAAAATATATAAAGCATCATCATTTAAAACTTTTTCTTCTTTATTCTTATGAATATATAGGACATTACCATCAACATCTTCAATTTTATTTATAAAATAAAGCTCTCTTTTGTATCCATTGCTTGCAAGTGTTGTATAAGCAGTTGCATAATCTAACATATTTATTTCACTTGCACCTAAAGCAAGAGATGGATTAGGAGCAAGATTTTCTTTTAACCCACAAGTTTTTAATGTATCAACTAAAGTATTTTCTCCTAAAAATAAATGTGTTTTAACCGCGTATATATTATCAGAATAAGCAAGAGCTAAAGCCATAGATATATCTTTATTCGCGTATTTATTTCCATAATTAGTTGGATTATAAACCTTATTTTCTTGAAATACAAAAGAAGTTTTTTCTGATTTAAATGTTGATGCTTCTGTCATACCACTATTTAAAGCAGCATAATATAGAAAAGGTTTTATCGTTGATCCAACTTGACGTTTTGATTTTAACACACGATTATATTGGCTTTTAGAATAGTTTTTACCACCGGCTAAAGCAACCACTTTACCATTTCTTGGATTAACAACAATCCCAGCAACTTGATTATCATCATCAAGTGTTTTAGTTTCTATTTCTTCATCCATCGCTTTTTGAGTATCTAGATCTAAATTAGTATAGATTCTAATTCCTCCTGAATTTATCAATTTTTCCGGAATTGAAGTGATTTTAGAAAGTTCATCCATCACCGCATCTTGATAATACATTAAAGTATTCAAGTTATTTGTACTCTTTTTTCCATATAAATTTAAATTATCAAAATTAAGATTATTATAAGTATCGTCGGCTATAGTACCATTTTCTTTTAATACACTTTTTACCACATTTACTCTTTTCATACAAGCTTCCATATTGGAAATAGGGTTATAATTATTTGGACTTTTAGGAATACCTGCTAAAATAATTGCTTCCTCATCAGTTAAATCGTTTGGTTCTTTATTAAAATAATAGTTAGCAGCATTTTTTATTCCATAAACTCCTTCTCCAAAATAAATTGTATTTAAATAACCCTCTAAAATTTCATCTTTAGAATAATGAGTTTCCAATTTTATTGTTAAAAAAGCCTCCTCAATTTTTCTTTCCCAGGTTTGATCAAAGGTTAAATACAAGTTTTTTACATATTGCTGACTTATAGAAGAAGCTCCAGCCAGTATTTTTCCTGACTTTATATTGGTAAATAAAGTTTTTAAAATTCTTGGAATATCAAATCCTAAATGATGATAAAAATGTTGATCTTCTATAGAAATAATATAATTCAAAAATTTAGGATCTATTTCTTTTAAAGATACCCAAGCACTTTTATTACTTCCTTGATAAACAACATTATCTTTATTATCATACAAGTAATAAGAATTAGCCGAATTTAAAGACATTGCTGGCATAAAATATGAATAAACATATATTCCAATAATTATAACTAAAGCACTGATGAAAAGAAAAATAGATATTTTAAATAGATTTTTTATGTGTTTCATTTCATCACCTTTTATTATAATGAGACAAAATAAAAAAAATATGATAAAATATCGGCAAGTAAGGAAGATTTTATGGAAAAGCTAAAATTTATTCTTCAAAGTGATGGAGTAGATGCCATTAATCGTGAAGTGAATTATTATATAAAAGATAATGTAATTAAATTTAAAATAGATAAAACTTTATATGAATATGATTTAAATAAAGATATACTTAAAAAAAGTGATGAAAGCTTGTTAACAATGGATTTTTTAAATCCTTTAATCATGTTAACTTTAAAAGAAAACAACTATTGTTTCGATATTCCTATATTTAATGTTTTAATTGAAAAAGAGGAGCGCATAATAAAAGTTAGTTATGATATAGAAGAGGATAAAATGACTAATAAACGTATAATTATAGAATATTAATTATTAATATTGACAAGCAATAATTATATGATAAAATTATTATTGTTTTAAGTATTAATGACAAATTATTTTATTCATGCATATAATGCAAGTGAATATAAGGAGGAAAATATGAAAACAATAAAATTAAGTGATGAAGAATTAGAAACTATGTCACACACTGATGTAGCATATATGATATTAAAAGAAAACGGAAGTAAAATGACTATTCAAGACTTATTTAAATCAGTTATTGAATTAATGCATCTTCCTGAATCTTATTTTGAAAGCAAAATAGCTGACTTCTTTGGTCTTCTTACAACTGATAAAAGATTTATAATGTTAGAAAAAGGTTATTGGGATCTTTCAGATAATCATTCTAAAAAAGTAGTAATCGAATCTGATGATGATGAAGAAGAAGTAGTTGCTGATGACGAAGATGATGAATGCTTAGATGAAGATGATGTTAACTATGATGAAGCAGTAGTTGATGACGACGATGACGATGATGATTTAAAGGATTTAGTTATAATAGATGATGTAGAAGAAGCAGAAGCAATGTAGAAAAATTTAGGTGGGTATATGATAGATAGATTAAATATAATAGTTAGTAGATATAATGAAATTCAAGAAGAGTTATTAAAGCCTGAAATACTAGGAGATTACTCTAAAATGAAAACATTATCTAAAGAAAAAAGTGATCTTGAAGAAATTGTAAAAAAATATGATGAATATAAGGAAACACAAAAAAGAATAGATGATGCCAAAGCATTAATAAATGATCCAGAGATGCATGATTTAGCTGAAATGGAATTAGATGAAGCAACCGAAAGTTTAAAAACTATCACTCACGAACTAGAAATTCTTTTAATTCCTAAAGATGAAAATGATGGAAAGAATATTATCATGGAAATTCGTGGAGCTGCTGGAGGAGACGAAGCTAATATATTTGCCGGAGATTTATTTAGAATGTATTCTAGATATGCTGAAAAACAAGGATGGAAAATTGAAGTAACGAATGAAGTTGAAGGTACTGCTGGAGGATACTCACAAATTGAATTTATGATTAAAGGCGAAAACGTATATTCCAAGTTAAAATTTGAAAGCGGTTCTCATCGTGTTCAAAGAGTTCCTGAAACGGAATCACAAGGAAGAATTCAAACCTCAACTGCTACAGTTGCTGTCATGCCAGAAGCTGAAGAATTTGATTATGAATTGGATATGAATGAGATTAGAATTGATATAACTCGTTCAAGCGGATGTGGTGGACAAGGAGTAAATACTACTGACTCTGCCGTTAGACTTACACATATTCCAACAGGTATAATTGTTTATAGCCAAACAGAGAGAAGTCAAATTAGAAATAAAGAAAAAGCCATTCAAATTATGAAAACTCGTTTATATGACTTAAAACTTCGTGAAAAAGAAGAAGCTGAAGGTCAAGATAGAAGAAATAAAATTGGAACTGGGGATCGTTCTGAAAAGATAAGAACATATAATTATCCACAAAATCGTGTAACTGACCATAGAATAGGCTTTTCTGTTATGAATCTTGATCGTGTAATGGATGGAGATTTAGATGCGATTATAGATGCTTTAATAACTGAAGATCAAAGAAGAAAACTAGAAAATAATTAATTTTGTTGGGATTGATACCATTGAAAATAAGTGAATATAGAAAAATAAAATCAGCTGAAATAAATTTAACTTTGTTAAATACACTTATTTCAGCATATTTTTATAAAAAAGATGATAATTATGAATTAACAGCAAAAGATATAGATGTTTTAAATAGCAAAATATCAGAGATAAAGAGTGGAAAACCAATTCAATATGTTGTTGGAAATGTTGATTTTTATGGTTACATTTTTGATGTTAACGAGGATGTTTTGATTCCAAGATTTGAAACTGAAACATTAGTGGAAAAAACAATTAATTATATAAAAAAATATTTTAACAGGAAAGTGGATATTGTTGATTTAGGAACTGGTTCAGGATGTATTGCAATTACTTTAAAGAAAAAGATTAATTGCAATGTAGATGCCGTTGATATTTCTTCATCCGCTTTAAAGGTAGCTAAGTCAAATGCTAAAAAGAATAATGCCGATATCAATTTTATTGAAGGTGATATGTTAAAACCTTTAACTAAAAAATACGACATTATCATTTCAAATCCTCCATATATTGATCCAGAAGAAGAAATTATGGACATTGTTAAGGATAATGAACCAAATTTAGCATTGTTTGCTTTAGATCATGGAATGTATTATTACAAAGAAATAATAAAGAATGCAAGAATGTATTTAAATAAAAGTTTTATAATTGCTTTTGAAATTGGATATAAACAAGGTGAAGAACTCCAACTATTTGCTAAAAAATATTTTCCAGACGCGATTATTTCCGTAGAAAATGATTTATCAGAAAAAAATAGATATTTATTCATTATAAGTGAATAAATTTTTTTATTTGACTTCATATAGATAGTAGAGGTGGAAATAATGAAAAAAATATTAATTATAGTAGCTATATTAATGATTGTAGTTGTAAATAATAAATCAAAAGATGAATTAATAATCCCAGATGCATCGATACGTTTTAGAGTAATAGCTAATAGCAACACTTTAGAGGACATAAGTGAAAAGAATAAATTAAGTAATTATTTAGATTCTAAAATATTTGAATTTGTTAAAAATAGTAGTTCAGCAATAGAAGCAAAGCAAACATTAACTGCAAATAAAGATAAAATATCATCAATTATCGATGAATATTTGTTGAATAACAAAATGAATTATGGGTATGATTTATCAATTGGAGAAAATTACTTTCCAACAAAATATTATAAAGGAGTGAAATATAATGCTGGTTATTATGATTCTGTTGTAGTAAAATTAGGAGAATCAAGCGGAATGAATTGGTGGTGTGTAATTTATCCACCGCTTTGTTTAATAGATGAAGAAAACAATAAAGATATTGAATATACATCTTTAATAAAAGAAGTAATGGAAAAGTACAAAAATCGTTTATAATTGACAAATTCATCCATCATATTCGTCTTGAATAATAAATATATTAATAATATAATTATGTTAAGATGAAATTAGGTGAAAATATTGAAAAAATTGGTTATCGATGGTTGTAAAGATATAAGCGGTACAATAAAAATAAGCGGAGCAAAAAATTCGATAGTTGCTCTTATACCTGCAAGTATACTAACAAGAGGGGTATGTGTTATTACAAATGTTCCAGATATATCAGATGTTAGAATACTTATCGATATGATGGAAGAATTAGGTTCTATTATTACATTTGAAAATGAAGTTCTTACAATTGATAACAGTAACGTACAAAACAAAAAAATAAATGAGGAATATGCTGGTAAACTACGTGCGTCTTATTACTTTATGGGGTCCTTAATAGGTAAATATCATGAAGCAGAAATTGCTTACCCTGGTGGATGTGTAATTGGATCAAGACCGATAAATTATCATATAGAATCTTTTAAAAAAATGGGAATAAACGTTAAAAATGTTGCTGATCACTATATAATGAAAACAGATGAATTGAAGGGAAATGAATTCTATTTTGACTTTCCATCAGTTGGAGCAACAATAAACATTATGTTGGCAGCTATATTAGCAAAAGGAAAAACAATTATTTATAATGCGGCTAAGGAACCTGAAATCGCGAATGTTGCCTCATTTTTAAATTCTATGGGAGCTAAAGTATTTGGAGCTGGAACATCTACTATTGAAATAATTGGAGTAGAAGAATTGCATGATGGTTTTGTTGAAGTAATCCCTGATAGAATAGAAGCTGGAACATATATCATGATTGGTGCTTTGATTGGAAATAATCTAAAAATAGAAAATATTGTTGAAAAACACTTAGAATCATTGCTTTACAAATTAAAAGAAGCCGGAGTAAAATACGAAATAAATAATAATTCAATTATTTTATCAAAAGTAGAACATTTAAAACCGGTTAATATAAAAACAACAGTTTATCCAGGTTTTCCAACTGATTTAGGTCAACCAATGTCAACCTTCTTAACACAATGTGAAGGAGAATCTTTATTTGAAGAAACAATCTATGAAAATAGATTAAGACATGTACCTCATTTAAATTCTATGGGAGCAAATATTCAAGCATTTGATAAAAAAGCAATAATTATGGGTAAAACACCACTTGTAGGAAAAAAAGTAAAAGCAACAGATTTACGCGCAGGAGCAAGCATGTTAGTTGCTGGACTTATTGCTACTGGAACAACCGAAATTCAAAATATTGAACACCTTTTAAGAGGATATGAAAGAATAGTTGAAAAACTTGAAAGCGTTGGCGTAAATATAAAACTTATAGATGAGTAAAAAATAGTTGAAAATTATTCCATTTATGTTATACTATTAACTAGTGAATTTCTATAACTATATTTAGTTATGGCGGAAGGAGGATTTAAATGAAAGCAAATTTACATCCAAAACAAGTTAAATGTACTTTTAAATGTGCATGTGGAGCTACATTTGAAGCAATGAGTAACAAAGAAGAACAATTACTAGAAGTATGTTCTGAATGTCATCCATTCTATACAGGAGCTCAAGGAAAACGTAAAAAAACTGGTAAAATTGAGCAATTCAACAGAAAATATAATATTAATAAAGATTAATTGTAAAGAATTAGACACTTATGTGTCTATTTTTTTATTGTATGGTAAAATATGAATAGGTGATATGCATGAGCAAAGTAACATATTTAATGAAAAGAATAGGTAAAATGAACTTTGGTAATATGTTTAAAACAATTGATATGGTTCATGAAAAAAATCATAAGTTTAAACCATTTATCTTTTTAGATGTTGTTTGGTGTGGTTTAAAGTATCAAGCTGGATATGTAGATTATTATCAATTTGAGATGTATAAAATGAACGGAAAAGAAAGAAAAACAATTATTACTAGAGGAATCAACAATGCCATTTGTAAAAAATATAATGACCCAGCATCAATCTATAAATTTGAGGATAAATGTGTATTTAATGAAATATTTAATGAATACTTAAATCGTGATTGGTTAAAACTAACAGGAGAAAACTTAAGTGAATTTAAAAAGTTCATAAGTAAACACTCAACTATCATTGTAAAACCTGTTGGACTTTCTTGTGGTAAAGGTGTTGAAAAAATTGATACTACCAAGTTTAGTGCTGAAGAACTATACAATAACTTATTAAAAAATAATCAAATATTAGTTGAAGAAGTAGCTAAGCAAAACAAAGTTTTAAATGATTTATATCCACTTTCAGTTAATACTTTAAGAGTGGTAACATTAAATAAGAAAGTGGTTACTGCATACCTTAGAATCGGAAATGCTGGTAATGTAGTGGATAACTTCAATCATGGTGGAATGGTTACAGCGGTTGATGTAGAAACTGGTGTAATAAATTATGAAGCAATCGATAAAAGTAAAAATGTTTTTTCGATTCATCCATATACCAATAAGAAAATTGTTGGAGTAAAGATACCGATGTGGGAAGACGTAAAAAAACTATGTGTGGATGCTTGTGAAAAAGTTCCAGAAGTAGGATATATAGCTTGGGACGTTTGTTTAGGAGAGGATAAACCTTGTTTAATAGAAGGAAATGATTTTCCAGGACACGATTTATATCAATTACCAGTTCACAGAGATGGTAATATTGGACTATTACCAGTATTTAAAAAAGCAATGGAGGAAAAATAATGAAAATAGGAATTGCCACAGATCATAATGGAGTAAATGAAAAAAAAGTAATAATAGATCACTTAAAAAGTTTTGGAATAGATGTCGTTGATTATAGTAAAGAAAATTATCCAACTGATGACTATCCCGTTTTTGCTTTTAAAGTAGCAAACGCTGTTAAAGATAAAGAAGTTGATTTAGGTATTTTATTATGTGGAACAGGAATAGGTATGAGTATTGCTGCCAATAAAATACATGGAATTCGTTGCGCTAGAGTTTGTTCTGTAAGTGATGCTCATTTAGCAAAATTCCATAACAATGCCAATATAATTGCGATGAGTTACAAAGAACCAATGGCAAACATTTTAGATATGATAGATGAATTCATAAAAACGGATTTTGCCGGTGAAGAAAGACATATTAGAAGAATAAAAATGATTGAGGATATTGATCATGATTAAATTAATGATTTATGCTATTTCTATTCTTGCATCCACTTTTGCGGTGTCAGGAATTAACTTTGATCCCATAATAAAAAAGAACCATATTTGGGAAGCAAGATTTTTGTCGATCATTTTTATCCTATGTTTAAGTTATATTTTAGCATCTTTTTTATATGATTTAATGAGTATATCAATTATATAGGAGGATATTATGAAGATATTAACTTATGCGTCAGTACCAATCTTAGTAGTATATCTAGGGTTGTTTTTTTATAATTACAACGCTTCATTTATAAAAAATGATTTTTTTGAAAGTATGCCAAAACTAGTAGAAAAAGTAAAAGACACAGAAAAAAATCCAGTGGTGGATGATATATTAGAAAACTATATCATTGGCGTAGTTTCTTGTGAAATGCCAGCATCTTTCAATATCGAAGCTTTAAAAGCCCAAGCAGTTGCTGCAAGAACATTTGCTTATTATAAAATAAATAAAGAAAATTTTAATGAAGCAAACCTAACAACGGCAACCGATCAATGCTATATCGATGAAAATGCAATGAAGGAAAAATGGGGAGATACTTATGATAAGTATAAAGAAATAGTTGCTTCAGCTGTAAAAGCAACTGAAGGAGAAATCATAAAGAAAAACAATGAATTGTTTAAAACATATTACTTTTCAACATCAAATGGCTATACAGAAGATGCTATAACTGTATTTAAAAATAATGATATTACGTCAGTTTCTTCTCCTTGGGATAAAGATACAAGTGGATATAAAAAGGTAACAACATTTACTAAAGAAGAATTAATTAAAAAACTAGGATCATTTAATACAATAACTATTCAAAAAAGAAATAAAACTAATCATGTTGAACAAGTTTCTGTTGATTCTAAAACTTATACTGGTATCGAATTCAGAAAGTTACTTGGTTTAAGAAGTACTGATTTTACGATTGACTTAAGTGAAGATAAGATAAATATAACTACATATGGTTATGGTCATGGAGTTGGTATGAGTCAAACTGGAGCCAATGAACTTGCTAAACAAAATAAAGATTACAAGTATATTTTAAGTTATTATTATAATACTCAAGAATTTTCCAATATTTATGTATAATTTTTAAATATTCGCGAACACTTTCTATTAGGAAGGTGAAAAATATGAAGAGAAGAAGATTAAAATCTTGGGTTGTAACTAGCTTATTTATTTTACTTATTGCAGGATTAGTAGGAATAACTATAGGAGTATCAAAAAGTATTATCAAATCAATGAATGTCGATAATAATTCATATGTTTTAAGAGATATTGCTAACTACTATCTACCAGTAAATTCAGAAATTGAAAATATAATTAAACGTCCATTCAGTGATGAAAGTGTAAAGATACACATCAATTTCTATGATGCAAATAGTGATGAAGAAACTAAAAGCAAATCTTTAATAAAATATGAAAGAACATATTTACCAAATACCGGTGTACTATATGGAAGTGAAAAATCATTTGATGTACTTGCTGTATTTGAAGGTGAAGTAATAAAAGTTGATGAAGACGAAATGTTTGGTAAAACAGTTGAAATCAAACATAAAAATAATTTAACTAGTAAATATTCAAGTCTTTCAAGTGTAAATGTAAATGTTGGAGATACTGTACAAGTAGGCGAAGTAATAGGTAAAAGCGGAAACAATAAAATCGTTTCAGTAAGTCAAAATATGTTATTATGTGAATTAATATATAATGGTGAGTATGTAAATCCAGAAAAATATTTCAATACTAAAATTGAAGAGATGAACTAATATAAAAAATATATATGTAAAATTAACTGATAAATACATATATACATACTCCGATAAAATAAAAAAATATGATTCTAAATACATTAAAAATGGAACTGTTGATAACGTATTTAAATTAATAGACTATTTAAACAAAATATTAGAAAAAAATATCTTTAAGATAAAATATACTTTTATTTTAGATACTCTTCTTTCCAACAGTGATCTTTTCACTTTTAAATATGTATTTGAATCAATGGGATTAATTAACTATAAAATAATAAATGACTTAGATATAATAAAAAATCATGTAACAGATAATAATATAATAATTATGAATTGGTCTAGTTCTATAAATTATTGTTTTAAATTAAAAGATGAAATAGTTGTAAATAAATATAATACTAATGTAATAAATAGTTTGGATAAAGATTATATTCTAATGATTGGAGATACAAATATTTCAACTAAAATAAAAAAGCCCATATATAAATATGAGCATGAAGAATTGGTAATATTTAATTATTTATAAATATTATCTTTTTTTTGGTATAATAATTATAAACAAAAAAAACGAAGCAGTCCCCCTGAGAACTGCTTCAAAGAATAAAAAGGGGTTGGCTAGTGTGATACTAGCACCAATTCGCCTGTAAGTGAATTGGTACTACATATATTAATCGATTTGGGTATTTTTGTCAACACTTTTTTGACTTTTTTTAAAAAAATTTATGGAGGAAATATGGAACTAGAAAATGTGAAAGGAATTGGTCCAAAAACAAAAGAATTATTGAACAAATTAAACATATATAATGTGGATGAATTAGTAAGATATTATCCTTATCGTTATAACGTTTATAGTCCAACTAATATACTTAATCATGAAGATGAACAAATATGTATAACTGGTATTATTGAAAGTGTTCCAAAGTTAAGTTACATTAAAAGAAACTTAAATAAAATTGGATTTGCATTTTTAACTTCAAATATTAGATGTAATGTTGTAATTTTTAATCGAGCCTTTATAAATAGATTTTTAACAGTTGGAAAGCCTATTACTTTAGTAGGTAAATATAAAAAGGATAAAAATCAATTTATTGCCAACGATATAAAACTTACACCAATATATAAAACTGAAGTAGAACCAGTATATCATTTAATAAGTGGTTTAAAAACATCAACACTTGAAAATAGTATAAAATCAATTCTTCAAAGTGATATAAAAATAAATGAAATAATACCTGAATATATAAATGAAGAATATAATTTTATTTCAAGTAAAGATGCAATTAGGGAATTACACTTTCCAACAAGTTTAGAAGAAACAAAGAAAGCGAATTTGAAATTGAAATACGAAGAATTATTTGAATTCTTATTTAAAATAAATATTATCAAATATCGTGATCAACTATTTAATGATTATGTGATAAAACACGTTGATGATGAAATGATTGAAAATGTAAAAAAAATGATACCTTTTAGTTTAACAAAAGATCAAGAAGAAACATTAAATGAAATAGTAAAGGACTTTAATAGTTTTAAAAGAATGAATAGACTTGTTATGGGTGATGTAGGTTGTGGTAAGACTATAGTTGCTTTTATAGCAGTTATTTTAAATCTAGAATGCGGGTATCAAAGCGCTATTTTAGCTCCAACAGAAGTATTAGCAGTTCAACATTATGATAACTTTAAAAATTTGTTTCCAAATGTAAGAACTGAATTGCTTGTTGGAAGTAAAACAAAGAAACAAAAAGAAGTAATAAAAGAAAAACTTAAAAATGGAGAAATAGATGTTCTTATTGGAACTCATGCTATGTTAGAAGATGATGTAGAATTTGAAAATATTGGATTAGTTGTAACCGATGAACAACATCGTTTTGGTGTTAATCAAAGAAAAAGTCTACAAAATAAGGGTGAGTTTGTTGATGTGCTTTATCTTTCTGCAACACCAATACCAAGGACGTATGCCTTAACTATATATGGAGATATGGATATATCTATAATAAAAGAAAAACCAGCAGGAAGAAAAGAAATAAAAACTACTGTTTTGAAATTTAGTGAGTTAGATAAAGTCATATCTTCAATAGAAGAAGAAGTAAAAAATGGACATCAGGTATATGTTGTTGCTCCTTTAATTGAAGAAAGTGAATCCGATCTTAACGATGTAAACACAATATATGATTTATTAAGTAAAAATTTAAAAGACATAAGAATAGATATATTACATGGTAAGATGAAAAATGTTGATAAAGATAAAGTTATTAACAATTTTAAAGAAGGAAACTTAGATCTAATAATTTCTACCACAGTAATTGAAGTAGGCGTAGATGTTAAAAATGCAACATTAATGGTTATATTTAATGCTGAACGTTTTGGGCTTGCAACTTTACACCAACTAAGAGGAAGGGTTGGAAGAAACAGTTTGGAATCAAAGTGCATTTTAATAAGTGATCAAGAAAAGGAAAGACTTCATGTACTAGAAGAGAGTAATGATGGCTTTTATGTATCTGAAATGGATTTTAAAATGCGTGGAAGTGGAGATTTATTTGGTATAAGACAAAGTGGAGATATGATATTTAAAATAGCTGATATTAAAAAAGATTACAAAATTCTTGTTCAATGTAAAAAAGATGTTGATGCTTTTATTTTAGATAACATTGAAAATAGTTTTAGAGATTATAAATACTATAATACCATTTTAAATAGTTTAATGAACAATAATGATTAGGAGAATTTATGAAGAAGATAGAATTAGAAATAGAAACTTATAGGTATCAATTAGAGGAATATTTACTATCAATTGATGGAATAACAGATGTAAAAAAAGAAGAAAGAGGATATAACTTCTTTATTACAGTTACTTATGATGAAAGAAAAATATTTATTGAAAGAATAGAAAAAGAAATCTTGTTATATGTCGATAGCTTAAATGTTCCAGTGATTGTATCATTTAACAAATTTGAAGATAATGAGGTAATAAAAGAAATAGTTATTGATGATGGATGCTGTGAATTTTGTATGAAAGGTAATGCAGAAAAGTTATCTAAGATAGATGGAATAGGTTTATTTTCATTTGATCAAGATAATGGTTACTTCGATGTCCATGCTAAACTTGGATATAATCCAGATAAAATAAGCAAAGAAAAATTAAAAGAGATAGAAGAAAGTTTAGAAGCTTAACGTCAATAAAAATAAAATAGTTATTAAATATATTGACAGATTTTTAAAATTTGTATATCATTATATATAGCATGATAGTCTCCCTATCGTGCCGATATATCTAACGATTTTAATAATGTTAGTATATCAACCAAAACCCCCTGGCCATCCTTTATGGATGGCACTTTTTTTTATGGTTATAAGCAAGTTCTCGAACAAACACAATTTGTCAATAAACTGCAAATAACTAAGTATTGTAAAACCGACATGAAAAAAAGTGTCAGTTTTTAAATGACAAAAATTATAAATCCTTTATAATAGTATTATTCATAGTAACGAAAGTATAACATACGAAAAAAACACAACTTGGCTTAAAGTGATAAATAAACTTGATTTTTTATGCATTTGTTTAATTCATTTATCTGTTTCAAGTCGTATCTTTTTTCTTACATATTTTTTATTAGTTTTTTACTAGAAAACCCAGATTCTAAATAAGGTATATCAATATTAAAAAATGCTATAACTTCTTTAGTTAGTATTGGAATAAGATAACCTTGTTTTTCAAGTTCATTATCAGTTCTAACTAATAAAGAATTAAGCATACCAGTTGCTCAGATAGATAAATACTTAGGAATTATACAGTTATCAATATTATACTTTTTAAATAATCTCATATTCTTTACCTCCTTCTTGTTGATGTCCGATATTAAGGACGATTTAAATATAACGCTATCGAAAATATTGTCAGTACAATTTGACCAAAAAACTAGATGTTTAAACAAAAACGTGGTAAAATTAAATTGTTGAGAGTTAAAAGGTATTTCACAAAGAGAACTTGCTAAATTAACAGGTATTAGTAGAAGTACTTTAAATGATTTAATTAACGGTAAAATAAAAAAAGTAGATATTGATGATCTACGTAAAATTGTTGAAACTTTAGATATGCCATTGTAGAAACTATTAAAAGCTTCTGGATATGATGAAATTTCTTTATATTTTCATGCTCACAAAAATAAAGATAAATATGCTGATAAATCTAGTAAAGATTTAAAAGAATTAATTGAACAATATAAAGAATTGAAAACCGATTTATTACAATTTGATTTTACAAAAAGAGAAAACGCTAGAAAAGCAGCATTTATAATTTTTGAAGTAGCAGAGCATTTGAATTTACTTAAAGATGGTAAAAGTAAATACACTTTAGAACAAGTAGTTGAAGAATTAAATAAAGCACAAGAATTACTTAATCCAATTATGGATAAGTATGATTATAAAAAATTACCAAAAAGGAACTAAAGGAGAATATTATGAAAATTACAAAATATCCTCAATCGTGTATAATGATTGAAACAAATAATAAAAAAATATTAATAGATGCTGGAGGAATAAAATATCAAGATAAATTCTTAGAAATTTGGAAAACTGCTGATATTATTTTAATTACTCATAAACATGGAGATCATATAAAAGCAGATGTACTAAAAGATTTAAATATTCCAATATATTCTACAAATGAAGTGCAAAATACTTATCCTGAAATTAAATTTAATATAGTTAAAGAAAATGATATCATAACACTTGATAATATAAAAATAGAAGTAGTAAAAGCAGTACATGGTTATAATCCAAATTTAAAAGATGGTAAAGAAGTTCTAGAAAATGTAGGATATATCGTAGATGATGGTAAATATAGATTATATACAACAAGCGATACAATTTGCTTTAACAACGATTATAAGGCAGATATCGTTGCATTGCCAGTTACAGCTCATGGCCTTACAATGTCATCATATGAGGCTTCATTATTTTCTAAAGAACTAGGTGCAAAATTAGTTTTACCAATTCATATGGATAATGATGTATATCCTACAGATGTAGATTATATGAAAGAAAATTTTGAAAAGTTCAATATAAATTATAAAGTATTAGGTATAGAAGAATCAATTGAAATTTAAATACATTAAAGCTTATTGAGGAGTGCAGATAATAATTGAATAAAAATAATATCATTTGATAAGGCCAAATCTCAAATTTTAGATAATAAACTAAAAAAAGAACATGAAAAAGAATTGACTAAAAAGGAGTTGCAAAAAAACTTATAAGTGATGATATAAAACCTTTAAATATTTATTGTAATGAAGAAGTATCAATTGCGATAAAAAATATGTGTTTAAATAACGGAAAAAAATTAATATTTTTAGGAGATAAAACTTGTAATCCTATTTTATATGATAGATTAAAAGAAGCAGATTATGTTATGCATGAAGCATTTTGTTTAAATAAAGAAGAACAAATATTTAAAGTTTATGAAAAACATCATTCAACGGTGAAATCCGCTTGTGAGTCTATGCAATCATTAAATATTAAAAACTTAATACTATTTCATACTGAAGATACTCATAAAGATAAAAAGGAACTATATACAGCAGAAGCTAGAGAATATTTTGATGGTAATGTAATCGTTCCAAATGATTTAGATGAAATAGAATTGTAGATAAGGAGAACAATATGAATAATATAGAATTTATTAACGATGCGTATACTAAAGATGGATTACGACTTCCTATGGTTCATTTTAAAAGCAATGAAAAAAATATATGTGTTATTTTCATTCATGGAATGTGTCAAACAATAGTTGATAACTATTTCGCTACCGTATGGGGAAATATTCTTTCAGAAAATGATATTGGATTTCTTTATGAGCATAATAGGGGATATTCCATAGAAAATGATATATTAATGAAAGACGGCTCGTATAAAAGATTTGGATGTATGTATGAAATATTTGAAGATTGTGTTATAGATATTGATTTAGCTATTGATAAAGCAAAAGAATTTGGTTATAAAAAAATTATTTTAATTGGGCATAGCTATGGATGCAACAAATTGATTTACTATTATTATAAAAGAAAACCAGAAATTATAGGAATGCTACTTGCAAGTGCACCTGATATGGTAGGACTTCACTTATTACGTCAAAAAGATTATCAACAACTTATTGAAGAAGCAAAAGAAAATATTGATAATAATAATCCAACTAAGCTTCTTAGTAATTTAATTGAAGACTATATGTATATGAGTTCACAAACGTATTATAATTGGTTTAATAAAGAATCTAATTTAGATAATTTACCTGTTATGAAAAACTCAAATAATTGGTATCAATTTGAAACAATAAGTGTTCCAATATTAACTTTTTCAGGTTCAGAAGAAACTGATAATTATTTGCATTTAGATTTATTAAAAGAAAAGGCAATAAATTGTAGTGATTTTGAATATAAAATTATAGGCAATACAAATCACTTCTATTTTGGTAAAGAAACGGATATTGGGAATTTAATACTCAATTGGATTAAAAATAAATTTTGATTAAGAAAATGAAAAAAGAAGTATTTAAAGAATTATTAAAGTTAATGTCTAAATGTGATAAATGTACAAATTTTAAACATAAAGAGAAATCGTTAATAAATATTTACAATGATAATAATTTTGGATCCAATATACCATCTATATGGACTGACTGGTTTAATAGATTGGATTCTAAAATTATGATTATAGGACAAGATTGGGGTCCTTATAATGATAAAGTAAAAAAGAAGGTGTAAATAATAATTATAACAAAGGATATGCTAGATAAGAAAGTTCCATTAGACATGAAGCCTACAAGATTAGATAGTGCAACAGATTTATATACTAATACAAGAAATGGTCTAATTCTTTATAATATTAAACAAGATACTTGGAATGTACTATATCCGTTTTTTCAACAAGAAAACAAATTTACATTAGATAATTATGAAATAAAAGGTAATAATATAACATTTAGAGAATTAATTGATTTATATAATATGGAATATAATACTGAATATGTGCTAAAAAAAGGTTTTAATGAAGAAAAAAGAAAAGAAGTCCTTATTGATGAATTTAATAAGACTTTTGATGTGAGTGGTACAAAAATAAAAGAAAAATTAGATTCTCATTATGAACTTAAATATTCAAAGTCCAAAAATGTTTATACTTTATATTATTTAGAAAGTTATATTGCAAGTGATATAGATAATATTGATAAGTTATTAAATCAACAGGTGTATGAACAGGGATTGTTAAGTTTAGAAAAATATCCTGTTGAAAAAGTTATCAATGGAATTAAGGTCGTTGATAGCATATCTATATTGGATGATAAATATAAACTTAATTTAGTAAAAAAAAGCATATTGCAATAAATCGGAGTTAGTGGAGGTGACAATATGTGAATTGATAATTTCTATTTTGTAGTGGAAGATATAAAAAATCTATTAAATTTTACTCATTATTATTAGATAAGCAACTGGAGATAGATTAGTAAAGAAAAATAATGGTGTATTAGGTTTATATACAAATGATTTAGATAAATCTCTTGAACTTTGTAAATCAATTAATGCTAAAATATTGTATGAGCCATAGTCTATACCTAATTCAGAAGATCATTATAGATGCTTTGCTATTGAAGATTTAGATGGAAATAAAATAGAAATAGCATATTATGATAAATAATATAAATGAAGAAGATTAGTTAAGAGGAGGCAATTTTATGGGATATATAATGAATTTAAGGAAATATGTCGGACACGAACCTTTAATAGGTGTTGGCGCTACAACATTAGTTTTTAATGATAAAAATGAATTGTTATTAAATTTAAGAACTGATACAAACACTTGGGGAATACCAGGTGGATCAATGGAATTAAACGAAACAATTGAAGAAATAGCAATAAGAGAATTAAAAGAAGAAACAGGAATTAGTGCGGATAAATTAGAATTAGTTAGTGTTTTGTCGGGTAAAGATTATTATTTTGAATATCCTAATGGGGATAAAATGTGTACCATCATAATATTGTTTAAGGTTTTAAATTATACTGGAAATATAAAAGTATCAGATAATGAAAGCAAGCAATTAAAATTCTTTGCATTAAATGATTTGCCTAATATGGAATCTAGGGCAAACGCTATTATAGATAAAATATTAGATGGCAGTTTAAAAATAAATTAGCAAAAGAAAGAAGGTAAGAAATGAAACTTAATAATTTTGATTTAATTACATTTGATTTAGAAAATAAAGAACATTTAACTCTTCTTGAAAGAACTATTAAATCTAATGGTAGTGAATTAATTAGTGGAGATATAAAAAGATTTGTAGAAAGAAATATTGAGTTAAATAAAAAAGACAATATAACAAATTGTTATATTATAGAGAATAATAATAGTTTTATAGGATTAGCCTTTTTAAATTATCATCCAGAAGAAAAGAGAGATGAAAAAATATTATCAGAAGAAATAGAAATAGGCCTTGGGATATTACCGGAATTTAGAGGTAAGCATTTAGGCTCACAATTTGAAAAAGAATTTAGTGAATATTTGTTAAATAAATATCCACAATTTAATGAGGTAGTTGCACGAATAGACAATAATAATTTAAAATCAATAAATGCTGTAAAAAAGGCAGGATTTGAACATATAGAAGGAGAAGAATATCATTTTAAGAGATTTAAAAAATAAAATTGGTATTATAGAGATAATGTATGAATTTAGATTTTGAAATAGATAATATAAGATTTAATGCTAAAGCATCAGTAGTTATATATAATAAGGATAAAACAAAGGGTATTGTTATTTAAAATTATTGATAGAGATTATTTTATACTTCCTGGTGGTAGAATAGAATTTTTGATGAATTTTATACAGTAGATATATCAAGAACAAAAGAAGAAACTGGTTTAGAATTAGCGATAGCAAAAGAATTTGCTAAACAATTATGTGGTAAACATATATGCTAAAAAAATAATAATAAAATAGAATATAACACATTAGAAGAACCATTATATATTTTATTTGATAATGATTATTGCATAATAATAGAGTTTACTAATTATTCAATCACCTACATTGATTATAGAAAAATAACACTCGAAAGAATAAAACAAGCTATAGGAAGTGCTTCAAATAAAGATATTGATTATTTAAATAATTATCATAGAATTCACAGATAGTATTTTGATGAAAATCGAAATAGAATTGAAGATAGTTTTAGAATGAAAGAAATTATTGAAATACATGGAAACTATGATAAGATAAGGGATATTCAAATAGATGGATTCAATGATTCATATGAAAAATGGATAAGTGATGATAGTAGTTCATCAATGATTACTATTCCGGCTGGTGGTGATTATTTTAAGTCCATACAATTTATATTAAATAATGGCATTAAAATAAACATGTGTCCTCAGGATGCTGAAATGGATGGATATTATGATTTAATAATAGAAGATGGTAATAACATAATAAAATATAGAAATGATGAAATATAATATATCGTAAAAAACAAAACTAAAACTATGTTTTAATTGGCTATCTGATAGTTCTGTAGTATTCTATAAGACAGGTGAAGGTTATAGAATCTCATGATCTAGAAATGGTTTTCCATTTATGCTTGAATTGGAAAGTTGCAGTGCGAACATAGACTTTCCTACTTATGGATTAGATACTAGGAGGTACACACAACAATCCTCTTTTTTAATATAATAGTCCCTGAAGAGAGCAAATAGTTTATATTTTGTTGAAAATAAAGGGTAAAATGCATATAAATTTGTTTTAGGTACTAAGCTAGGTACGCAAATTAAAAAAAATGCATAAAAGCTGATAGTTTTAGAGTATTGGAAATAAATTTCCAAAAGTAGGTAAAATTATTAAGTTTTGGAAAAATATTTCCAATTATTTTTAATATCATTTGACAAAACTAATGATAAACGATATAATTTCATTAGATTTGTCAAGGAGGAATATTTATGGAAAGGATGACAATTAAAGAATTTAAAGATCAAAGTAATATTGAAATTATAGAATCTATTATGAAAATGAATAATGGATATGTTACTTCAAAAGAACTATCTAATCTTGGAATTCATAGAATGTATCTTAATATTATGAAAGAAAAAGGTATGATAGAAAAAGTTGGTAATGGTATTTATATTGATTCAAGTAAAATAGAAGATAGCTATTTTGTTTTTGGATTAGAACTTCCTAATATTATATACTCACATATGACAGCACTTTATTTTCATGGACTTTCTATTAAAGCTCCAAATAATAAATACGATATAACTGTCCCTAATAATTATTTTAATTATAAAATTAAAAATCATAATGTCTTTTATGTTGATAAAGATATTTATGAACTAGGACTAATTCAAATTGATACTCCAATGGGTAATAAAGTAAAAGTATATGATACGGAAAGATGTATATGTGATATTATTAGATCTAAAAATAGAATGGATTCAGAATTTGTTAAGCATAGTATTAGAGAATATATAAAAAGAAAAGATAAAGACCTTATTAAACTTTCTAAATATGCTGATAAAATGGGAATTAAAAAAGAAGTAATGGATTTTATGGAGGTTTTTTATGAATAGTATGCAATTAAAAGCTAAACTTAAAAATATAGCTAAAGAAAAAAATATTAAATTTAATACGTTATTAAGACTTTATATGTATGATAGATTCTTAGAAAGACTTTCAAAGAGTAAGTATAGAGATAATTTTGTATTAAAGGGTGGATTTTATTTAAGTACTTTATTTGGTGTAGAAAACAGAGCGACTGTAGATATTGATACTTCTTTTAGAAATGCTAATTTTGATGAAGAAACAATAATTAATATGATTAAAGAAATTATATCAATAGATATAGATGATAATGCTAAGATAGATTATGCAGGTATAGCACCTATTAGAGATGAAGATGAATATGGTGGATTTAGAGTCAGTATGATAGTTAATTATGATGAAATGCATGAACCAATACATATTGATATTGCAACTGGAGATCCGATAACTCCTAGAGAAATAAGATATAAGTATTTACCATTATTAGGTGATTATTACATTGACTTATATGCCTATAATATGGAAACAGTATTAGCAGAAAAAATAGAAACCATTCTTAGCAGATTAGAATTAAATGGAAGAGCAAAAGATTTTTATGATATTTATTTAATTTATACAAAAGAATGGAAAAACATCAACTTAGATCATTTTAGAAAAGCAATAGATAAAACTTTTACTAAGAGAGAATATAATGGAAATTCGTCTGAAGCTTTAGATATTATTAAAAATAGTGAAGCCTTAAAAGAAAGATGGAATAAATATCAAAAGAACTTTGATTATGCAGAAGGCATAGAGTTTGAAGATATAATGGATTGCTTAGAAATAATGATTGAACAATTAGAACCTGTAGGAATTTAGGAGGTGATATTATGAAAAAAATAATTTTTAGTCTATATACGACGGGTATAGCGCTAATTAGTATTGCTATCCCATCAGTAGAAGATTTTTTGTATAGTATACTATATAAAAAATTTGAAATTGATATGCCTCATATAAATGGTTGTTTTTGTATGATTATTGGTGTTTTTGCTTTAATGCTTGCAACATTTTTACTTTTAAAAACCAATAAAAAAGAAAAGACTATATCAATAATAGGGTTGGATTCAAAATATCAAGCAGATGATTTACCTGATACTTATATGATTGATATCAGAGATAGTATTAGGAAATTAAATAGTAATAGTTCAAAGAAAATTATTAAAGACTTTATTAGTGATATAGATAAATTTATAGATAATAATTTAAATAAATCTAAATCATATTATGGAGTTGCTCCGATTCCATTTATTGCTATAACAGGGACAAAATTTAGAAAGGAAAAAATTATTAATCATTACGAATACGATAGTAGTAGTGATAAGGTAGACAAGCTAAATTATAAGCCAACAATATTATTGCCTAAAATGAAAGTTGATAGATTAACAAATGATGATGAAGATAGTATTTTATGTATATCTACAACTTCAAAGATTAGTGAAAGAGATATAAAACAATTTTCGAAATATAATATATCACATTTTTATCTTGAAAAATGTGATGATAATAGAATTGTTAGTGAAAAACAGTTGAGAAAATATTCAGACTTAATTGTAAAAGAAATATATGATATCAGTAAATTAAAAACAGGTAAAATATATTTGATTGGTGCTTGCCAAAGCTCATTAATATTTGAAATATTTAGAAAAATTAATTTCAATAGAACACTAGAAATTATAGTGTGTAATTATAATAAAACTTCTATTCCAAGATATAATTGGGGATTATGTTTAAAAAATAATGAAGTAAAATATATTGATTTTGGGGAATAATATGAAAAAGATGAATGTAATGATATATAACTTTTATAAAGATGTAGTTGTTTTAGATGGAGATAAAATATCTGAGTTAATTGATAAAAAAAATAAAAATATTGAACGTTTGCAAGAAGGAATAAATAAATATAATGAGAAGAACAACACAAATTACCAACTGATTGATAATGTAACACAAGGAAGTGTGGCAATGTGCACAACTATCAATCCTGAATATGATGATTTTGATATAGATGTTGGTATTATATTTGATAAAAGTAATATTTCCTATTTAACAGATAGTGCTAAAGATTTAGTTATTAAATTTTTAGAACCATATAATTATTCGTTTAAAGAAAATCCACAAAAAAAGAAGAATTGTATAAGAATTAATTATCAAAATGATTATCATGTGGATTTTGCCATATATAGAAAAAATGGAGACATTTATGAACATTGTGGAGAAAACTGGACAAATAGAGATCCAAGAGCTATAAACAATTGGTTTAGGGAGCAAAATAAGACATATAATGACTATTTACGAATAATGACTAGATTTTTAAAATATTTTGCTAGGTCAAGAAAAGAATGGAAGTTGTGTGGTGGACTTGCTATTACTATTCTTGTGGAAGAACAATTGGGTAAAATTGATTCTACAAAAACAATTGATATTATGCTTTTGGATATTATTAATAGAATTATTAATAGACTTGATTTAAGTACTATAATAAATAATCCTACTAATGGTAATAATATAATTACAACAAATAAACATGAATTACAGGTTAAGGAATTTAAGGAAAAATTAAAACTTTTTGTCAATGATTTAAATTATTCATATGTAATTAATGATTATGAAAAGATATGCAAATCGTGGAATAAGTTTTTTAATACGGAGTACTTTACCTCTGAATATGAGAAAAAAGAACAATTAGTAAATAATGAAATGTTTATAGAAAACTTATATAGAATAGATAAAATATCACCTTTTAGATTTGAAATAAAATGTCAAAGATATTTATCTAAGAATCCTGATAGCTTCATTAAGTCCACACATATTAATTGCGTAAGTGGGGTACCATTTTCTTTAGTAAGTGATAAATCTCAAATGCTTTGTTTTTCTATTGAAACAAATATTTCAAAACCATATCAATTATTATGGAAAATTAAAAATAATGGCTCAGTTGCACGTAGTAGGAATATGCTAAGGGGCGAATTATGCATGGGAAACAATATTCAAAAAATTGATGATATTAATTCTGATATGAGGTACGAAACAATCGATTTTGAAGGAAATCATTACGTTGAATGTTATCTAATAAAAAATAATATTTGTTTAGCATCATCAAGATTTAATGTAGTTATTAAATAAAAAATGAACTAGTCCTTTAATGGACTAGTTCATTTTCTTTTTTATTATCTAAATCTTCATCATAATAATCATTATCTTCATAATCAATAATTGTTTCTTTAGGTTCAGGTAATTCTTTTTTGTTACTTTCTAATAATTTAGTGTTTTGAACTTCTATTATTTGAACTATATTTTAAAGTCTATTTTGGTACATATGAGAGTAGGTATTAAGTGTTTCATCAATTTTAGAATGTCCTAAATATTTAGCTACTAATGTTATATTGGCACCACTATCAATTAATAGAGAAGCGCAACTATGCCAAAAATCATGAACTCTAATATCTTTAACTCCAGCTTTAAAAGCATTCTTAGTTTTTCTATCTCTTAAAGTAGTTTCAGGTAATGGATCAATATTACCAAATACATACCGATTATCATTAAAATTATAGTAAGAACTACAATCATCATATAGATCTTTATAGTATTCTAACAAGAAATTAGGAATAGGTATAGTTCTATAACTAGACATTGTTTTAGGACTAGATACTATGTATGGTTTACCAGTTATAGGATCTGGTGTTTTAGTTATATTTTTATTAACAGATAAACCACTTTTTTTGAAGTTAATATCATTCCAAGTTAATCCTCTTAATTCACCATTTCTAAGTCTACAATAGAATAGTGTTTGAAATGCACATATAAATTTTACATCATTTTCAACAGATAGAAATTTTTGAAATTCTTCAGGAGTGTAGAATGACATTTCTTTTTTTCTTTCATTTGGATTGGTAAAATTAGTCATTTTATTATAAACTTTAACAAAGTTTAAATCATACCATTTAGTTCCAAAATTCATAACTGATTTTAAATATTTATAAACACCATTTTTATATCTAGTAGATATTTTCTTTTCATTGATTGTCTCCATAATTCAAAATGTCTTATATTAAATGATTCAACCTTAATATTAAATAAAGGTTCAAGATAAGGTATCATATTCTATAATTATAGAGCGTAGTAGATTTAACTTTATCTTGTTGATATTTATAATGTTCATCAATTAATTGTTTAAATGTTAAATCAGTAAATTCAGTCATATTTTTAATATTAACTTTATATTCTGCTTCATGATCTTTAGCTTCTCTTCTAGTAGCAAACTTTTTAGAGTGATATCTTCTAGGTCTACCTAAGTAATCTCTATAGGTTATATCTACTACCCAAGTTCTACCATCCTTAGTAGCATATTTACTTTTAATTTGTCCTAAGGCCATATATATTCTCCTTTCTTATTAGCTTCATCAAATTCTCGTTGTGCTTCTTCATCCATTTCACGAGTCCTTTTACCAGCCATAACAGATTCTTCAAATGATATATATTATGTCCATATATTTTGCCATTCTTTTTTACCTCTTTTATATTTTCTATCTGTTTCTTTAAATGTTAAACCTAGAGTCATAAAAAAATCTGGGCAACTTGATATAGTTACACCATTAATAGATTAGTTTTAGTTTTGTGAAGATATTCTATATTTCTACTTTCTAATTTGTATTTAACATCTTGATATAAATTATCTTTTTCTAGTTCTTTATACTTAATATTAAATTTAGTTCTTTCTTTATCATAATTACCTGTACCAACTCCATTATTCATTTCCTATAAGATATAAATCTTCACCCTTATAATTGTTTTCGAATCTTAATACTTGATATCTATCATACATTTAAAACTTTCTTTACAAAAGAAAAACAACCATTATTGGTTGCTTAGTTCTAATAACTCTTTACTTAATTTCTCGGTATAAATTATAATTTGATCTGATTTTACAAAATATGGTTTGTCTCTAAATTCATTATCTGAATTATCTACACTATATCTTAACATAGTACCAGTTTTATCTAGAATATTAAATGCTTCTATTAATTCATTATATTCTTTATTGTTTATGTTTGTCTTTTTATATAAACTTTTGATATCATGTATTGACTTAAAATTTATATTGTGTTTTTCTAAATAATATTTAATTGATAATTCAGTTGTATGCCTACATAGAAATAAGAATGGAATACATAATGGATTACTACATATCACTGAAAGTCCAGGAGCAGGATGATTATTTGTTTTAAATACATCATACATTTTTTTACTAGCATTTAAATATGATTGTATCATTTCCATTTTACTAGTATTTTTTCTTAATTCTTTTTTATATAATGAACTTGTACTTAATAAATCCCAATCATGTCCTTCGCCTTTTAATATATCTATTTGTTCTCTAATGAATTTATTTTTCATAAAATTTCACCTCAATTCCATTATACCACGGAAAGAAGTCATTTTATGACTTATCTCACTAGGTCATAGACCAAATGTAAGTTAGGATAAATCCCAAAACCTTATTATTCTAAAACAATAGGATCTATAAACTTAGCTTTGTAATTTCTAGAAGTAGCAGTTCTATTTAACTCAACATATATACCTTCTTTTTCTAATCTTTTTATATTACTATTTAATAATCTTCCGAAACGAGAAGGGGTAATTAGTAGATTTAATTCTGCTATCATTTCTGCTGGGGTAAATATTACTTCTTTCTTTTTAATTACATATCTCATAAATACACTAAGATTAAAATCTAATTCAGCATTATCTTCATTAATAATTTCAAATTCAAGTTTATCATTTCTTATAAGATTAAGATTTTGTTCTTCAAAGTCTCTATTGATTATTTTTAAAGTATAAGTGGTATCTTTATTATTGATTAACGTTAATATACCATTCATATTATCATCAATACCCGTACTACCTAATGTTTTATTTTCTTTATTTAAATGATGTATTAGAAGAAATGTAAGATTATATTTTTTAGCAAGTTCTCTATATTTATCAAACATATTCTTCATAACATCACTATAGTTATTAATATCAGTTTCATATCCATAATCTATTCCACACATAATATTTATAATTACAAATATTCCATTATAGGTTTTTGAGAATTCTTTTAAATCTAATAATAAATCATCTCTAATATATAATTTATGTTGTTCATCTTTTTGTAAAAAGAAGAATGAATTAGGTTTAAATGTATATCCAGTTATTTCTAATCTTTCTTTAAGTTGTAATTCTGATATTTCTGTGCTAACATATAAGACGGATGTGGGATTAGTATTGAATCCTAAGAATTGTTTATTATTTACCAAAGAGTTGACAAGCAGTAATGCTAAGAATGACTTACCAACTTTTGGTTTTGCAACTAATCAATATAATCCATTTGACTTCATTATTCCATCAATAATGTTGTCTTTTTTTATGGTTACATTTAATTTTTCTATAGGTTTCATTTATTTCTCCAGTTCTGCCATATCTTTAAGGTAAGGAACATTAATATTTAGTTTATTAACTACTTCACACATTGGTATTAAATTACATGGTAGTTTAAAACCTTAATCAGTAAGATCTGTTATTATTTCTTTTCTAATTTTAAGTGCTGAATTTCTACCAAGACTAGTCAATTTCATTAAGTCGTGTAGAGTACATCATTGTTTAGATAATAATTCTAATGTTTCAACTGCAATCATATATCAAACCTCCTATCTGTTTTTCATTATTTTTCCATTCATTTTATATAATGAATTTATTAATTCTTCTCTTGAATTATCCTCGATATCTTCATTAAGACCATATTCTACTTTAACATCTTCACGATCTTTGTTTTCTATAACTATTAATCCACATAAGTGATTATGAAATAATTCAACAATAATATTATCCATAGTAAGTAATATAGAATCTAATACTCCTTTATTTATATGTTTCCTCCTTTCTAACCATAAATAGGGTAGTGTTATTTTATTTGAGATTTTAGTTATCTCATAACTCCCGTGCCAATAGGGCTATTTACCTTGCATTTTTTGAGTTACAGCATATCGGTGATTTCTGCAACTTATAACTTTTCAAAAAACAATTAGTTCTAAAATATCAATAATATATTTAAAATAAAAGTTCCAATTTAGAAATAAAATTATAATATACTATTTAAGTTCCATATTGTCAACTATTTGTAAACAAATTTTATTAAAAATGTTCCAAAATGGAAATGATATGTTATAATGGTATCAAGAAGAGAATAGGAGGATATTCATGGAAAATAGAAAACAAATGGATATTATTATTGGAAACAATATGGCTGCTATTAGAAAAAGTCGTGAATATAAACAAAGAGAAATTTGCCAAGTATTAGGTATGAATGCTTCTACTTATAAGCATTATGAGTTAGGTGATAGATGTGTACCACCTTCAGTTTTAAAAACATTAGCAAATTTCTACAAGATACATGTTGATTACTTCTTTGAAAATATGCCTGGATCTGATGATATAAGAGAACATTTATTTTTTACTAATTATAGATTAGATGCAGTTGAATCAAAAGGAATAGTAGGAAAACCTAGGGATAGTTTTAAAGATGTATTAAAGGATACTGAAAAAAGAATTCAAGCAAGAGCTAGATTTAGAATAAAAGAGTATCGTACTGAAAATAAAAAATCGCAACAAGAAGTTGCAGATTATTTAGGAATAGACATTTCCACTTATAATAAGTATGAAAAAGGTAGTAGAAAACTAAATAATGAAGTAGTTAGAAAGATAGCTGAATATTACAATATTAAAGTCAGCGATATATTAGATTAATGTCATAGTGTCACAACAAGAGAAGGAGAAGTTTATGAAAAAGAAAAAAGTATTAAGAGTATTTGAAGGATTCGCTGGTTATGGCGGAGGACATTTTGCTTTAGATAGATTAAAAGAAAAATATCCTAATTTTGAATTTGAAATAATTGGCTATTCTGAAATAGATAAATATGCATGTGAATTATATGATTTAAATCACAAAGATTCCAAAGGTAAAAATATTAAAAATTTTGGTGATATTACAAAATTGAATCCAGATGATGTACCAGATTTTGATATATTTATGGGAGGATTTCCATGTCAACCATTTTCAACAGCTGGAATGCAAAAAGGAGTAGATGATCCATATGGTAGGGGAACTTTATTTCAACATATTATGAGAATATGTGAAGCAAAAAAACCAAAGTATATTTTACTAGAAAATGTTAAAGGATTCTTTTCAAAAAAATTCGAATCTACTAGAAAACAAATGGATAATATGTTAATAAAAATGGGGTATTCTGCAGGTAAGAAAGATGAGCCATTAAGAGTAGCACTTTTAAATAGTAAAGACTATGGTGTACCACAAAATCGTGAAAGAGTTTGGATGTTTGCTAGATTAGGCGGGTTACCAAAAGATTTTTCGATGATTCCAGAAGAAGTTCACAATGGATTACTAATGGCAGATTTCTTGGATCCTAAAGGATATGTTCCTAAAGAAATGTATTTATCAGAAAAACAAATTGATCATTTAAAAGAAAAACATAATATAGATAGTTTTAAAGTAAAAAAAGCATTATGTTTTGATGTGTATAATAAGAAGATAAAAAATGATGGATATTCAATTACAATTACAATGCCTGAACATAATAGTTTAAGAGTAATAGAACCATGTAAATATAAGGAAATTGTTAGAAAAATGTCTGTTACTGAGCAATTTAGACTTATGGGCCTTGAAGGTCTAGATGCTGTTGGAAGAAAGGTTGATATAGTGTTTGGAAATCAATCTTATACCCAATTATCGAAAAGAGCAGGAAATGGTTGGGATGTAAATTTAGTATATATTCTATTAGATCATATATTTAATCAATTAAAAGAGTTGAACGAGGATTGGTTAGATTAGTTTGGAGGTAAGTATGAAAGAATTAAAATTTAAAATATCTGAAACATCACTTAGATATGGAATGTATAATAATTACAAAAAAGGTCATACAGCTAGTGTAGAAACTGAACTTAATCAAAGTAAAGATCCAAATAAATGGAGAAATGATATATTACAATTACGAACTATGAATTGTAGAGTGGAAGATAGTAAAATTCCAGATGATTTAATAGACGCCTGCAGGAAAAATGAAAAGAACAAAACAAATGTAACTGATATATTTATATTTGATAATATACTAGTCAATGGTGAAAAACTAGATGTAGATGCTTCGTATTGTATGTACATAAAGGAAGAAACGTCTGCAACTGCTAATATAATCAATGCATCACATAATAGTAATACACATTTAGGTAGATTAATGATTCATTATCCAATTTCTTTTGATTATAGAAAAGATGGCTTTAACATTAATAATAGACTAATACTTGATAAAATTATGGAAGAAAATGGTGATTATGCTTTTGTAGTTAATGGTTTCGTTTACAATTCTGAAACTCGTACATTAAATTTTTTAGTGAAACTAGTTGGTCCAAGAGGAATTTTATTAACTAGTGTTTTTAAAGAAGGAAAAGGTGTAGGTCAAAAATTAAAAATTGATGATAGTCTTTCTTATGAAAATAATGTTATTGTTACATGCAAAAGAAACCTTGTAACTGGAAAAGAAGATATAGAAATTGAAGAGGTTAACAGAACAAGAAGTAGCAATGGTTTAAAAGGTGAAGAATTCGTATATGAATTATTAAAATCTAAATTATTAGAGGATAATGATTTATTCCATACAAGTAAAACATATAAGTTTTCACCATATGATATTGAATACGTTGAAGATGGAATAAAGAAATATATTGAAGTTAAAGCAACTCAAGGTAATAAAGAAGTATTTAATTTATCATCTGGTGAATTGAAGTTTATGAATGAGCATAAGGATAATTACATTTTATATATGATAACTAATGTTAATTCAGAATTTCCTAATTACAAAACTTATACATATAAGGAAATAATGGATATGAAAATGACACCAATAAGTTATAGAGTTACTGCTTAAGGAGGCTGTTTTATGAAAGAATTAACAAATAAAGTTGTAGAATTTACAAAAGAACGTGATTGGGATCAATTCCATTCACCAGAAAATTTAGCGAAAAGTATTTGTATTGAAGCAGGTGAATTATTAGAATGTTTTCAATGGAATAACTTGTTTGATTTAGAAGAAGTAAAAGAAGAACTTGCAGATGTAATTAATTACTGCATTTTAATGGCAGATAAACTTGGTGTGGATGCTAAGCAAATAGTTTTAGATAAAATGGATAAAACTGCTAGAAAATATCCTGTGGAAAAAGCTAAGGGAGTTAGCACAAAATATAATAAGTTATAGGAAGTGTTACAATGACTGAAATTATAACAAAGAAGTTTAATGCAGGAACTTCTAATGTATTAAAGAGCGAAAAATATGGAACTAATTGGCCGGTTGTTTATATAATTAATAATAATGAGGATGCATATGTTGGAGAGACAACTGATGTTAGCATTAGATCAAATCAACATTGGGCAAATGAAGTAAGAAGAAATCTAGATAAAATTAATATAATAGGTGATGATACATTTAATAAATCTTCCATTTTAGATTTAGAATCATTTTTAATTAAATATATGTCTGCAGATAACAAATTTAAATTACAAAATGGTAATGGTGGACTTCAAAATCACAATTATTATCAAAGGGAAATGTATGAAACTAAATTTAGAGAAATATGGTTGCAATTAAAATCAAAAGGGCTTGTAAAAAATGACTTAAAAATGATTGCTAATTCAGATTTATTTAAATATTCTCCATATAAAGCTTTAACAGTTGATCAATACATGATTGTTAATGATATTTTAAGTGATTTATCAGATTTAGTATACAAAAAAGAAAAAGGTACTTTTGTTGTTGAAGGTGGAGCAGGCACAGGTAAGACAATTCTTGGTATTTATTTGCTTAAATTATTAGTTCAGGCAAAAGATTCAACACAAATTGAAATAGAAGAAGATCAAGTTGAAAAAAATTTATCAGAAATATTAAAAATTAATGATGCAGTAGATGATTTAAAAATAGGATTGGTTATTCCTATGGAAAACTTAAGAAGTACTTTAAAAAAGGTATTTAGAAGTATTAAAGGTTTAAATTCAAGTATGGTGCTTAGTCCTCATGATATAGGTAAAAATGATGAAATTTATGATTTGCTAATTGTAGATGAAGCTCACAGACTTAGAAGAAGAAAAAATTTAACTCAATACGGAACATTTGATGAAAATAATAGAAGAATGAATCTTGGCAATTCTGGAACAGAACTGGATTGGATTTTAATGAAGAGTAAATATCAAATACTATTTTATGATGAAAATCAATCAATAAAGCCTACTGATGTAAGAAAAGAAGACTTTGATAAATTGATGCTAAGGAAAAATTATCATACATATCAATTAACTGCACAACTAAGATGCTTAGCAGGTGGTAATGAATATATTGATTACGTTAGAGCTGTATTTAGTAATACTCCACCTAAAAAGAAAATAGAATTTAAAAAATATGATTTAAAACTTTTTGATGATGTAAATGAAATGGTTGAAAATATTAAATCAAAAGATTCTGAGTATGGGTTATGCAGAAATATTGCTGGATATGCTTGGAAATGGAATAGCAAAGGGAAACATTTACCATTAGATTCAACTATCTCCAAAGATAGTAATGGATTATATGATATAGAGATAGGCGATTATAAGTATATTTGGAATTCACAAGCTTATGACTGGATTAATTCAAAAAATGCAGTTAATGAAATTGGAAGTATTCATACAACTCAAGGTTTTGATTTAAATTATACTGGATTAATTATTGGCAATGAATTAAAATATGATATAAAGAATAATATATTTAAAGTAGATAGAAGCAATTATTATGATGCAAAAGGAAAAGCTGATACAACAGAAGAAGAATTGTTAAATTATTTATTGAATATTTATAGAACAATGATGACTAGAGGTATGTTAGGAACATACATTTATGTTTGTGATGAAGGATTAAGAGAGTATTTAAAAAAATATATTGAATGCATATAAGCAGTTTTTTAACTGCTTTTTTTGTAGTATAATAGAAAATTAATAAAGGTGATATAATGAAATATACTGATAAGCAAATTGGTAAAATATTAAATGTACAAGAATTTGTTTCAATGGCTAACACATTATCCAAAGTTTATCTTGATTTTGAAAACAAAGAATACTTTATTGATACATTTACAGATAGAGATAGAATATATAGATTATATTGTGCTTCAATATATAATTTAGTTAAGGCAATTCAAGATTCTAAGGAGTATTTTATCAATACAAAAAAATATGAAGAGTTTGAAAAGATAATTAATCAAGAATTTGTAGCTAATGATAATAAATATTATAAAAAGAAAAATTATAAGGCAACTTTATTTAAAATAATTGAGACCATAAGACACCAAGTAAATCATTCGCTAAAAGATGATGAAGATAATAATATTTTATTTGCAGCATACATAGACTTTGAAATATTAGAAAATTTAAGATTTATTATTAATGACATTTTTAGTGAAGTTTATAATCAAATTGATAAATCAAAAATAAAAGAGCTTATTTTAAATAAGCCTAAAATAAAATATTCAATGGATAAATTGTCAAATAAAGTTGATGAGTTGAAACTAAGAATACCAGAAAATGAAAATAGATTAAATGAAGTATTTAAAAAGGATAATGAAAGATCATTAGAATTGTTTGATCAATTATTTAATGGTAGTAATTTATATGATTTATTTATGAAAGATCCAGAGGCAATTAATCGATTTGATTCTGCTGATAAAGAAATACAAGAATCATTGAATAGAGTAGAAGAATATATTAATAGTAATGGTACAGATTTAGAAAAAGAGGCGTTTAAAATTTATAAAGAGTTTATGGAAAATGATGAAGAAGTAAGTATAAAGGATACGACTAAAAATATTGAAGAGATGAAAGCAAGATTGGAAAAATTAGTAGAAAAGAATAATAACAATGATTAATTTTTAGGTACGTAATTAGATGCTTAAAGCACCTAAAAACATATAAATTCGAATAAACTTAAATAAACTAATGTGTGCATAAACCCTTATAAATAAAGAGTTTTATATATTTTACAAATATTGACAATACGGAACCACAGCGCCCCTGAAGAGAGCGAAAGCTCTAATTTTTGATGTATAATTTCTTCTTTTATTTATATAAACAACCATATTTTTTATCATTAAAAGAAGCAAGAATTATTATAAAATTGTTTAATTTTTAGAAAGTCATTTTTTTACACTGTATTCTGAGTTTCTAACTTGCTTATATCTTGCTTAAATTTTATCCAAAGTACAAGATTCCATATCTATTGCTATATTTATACATATTTAAATAATGACTTTTTGCTAGAAAATTGATACAATAAACTTAGAAAGTTGGTTATTATGAGAGAAGTACAAATAAATCGTGTTTATAAACATTTTAAAGGTAATTATTACTTAGTTGTGGATATAGCAACTCATTCAGAAACTAAAGAACAATATGTTGTCTATAGACGATTATATGGAGATGGAGCTTTATGTATTAGACCGCTTGAAATGTTCTTAAGTGAAGTTGATCATGAAAAATATCCTGATGTTAAACAAAAGTATAGATTCGAACTTCAAGATATTAAAAGTGTAGCTAAATAAAGAGGTAAAAATATGAAAACAATTACAGTATGTGGAAGTTTAAAATTTTATAAAGAGATTGTGGAAATAGCTTTAAAAATGGAATTAAAAGGAAATTGTATGTTAGTTCCAATATACAATCCATATAATACGGACAAAGATGCATTTACTGAAGAAGAAATAAAGATGATTTCAAAAATGCACTATGAAAAAATAAAACTATCTGATGCAATTTTAGTTGTAGATGTTGATGGTTATATCGGTAGCAGTACAAGTAAAGAGATAGAATATGCTAAATCACTTAATAAAGAAATTCTTTACTATAGTGAATTAACAAAATAATGAAAGAGAGAGTTTATATGAATAAAAAAAATTTAGAAACAATAATTTTATTAATAATTATAGTTGTTTTGATTTCAATTATATTCGTTTTAATAAAAAATAAAAGCGATAATAAGCAAGAAACAAAACAAGAAACATATGTTGCATATGTAAAAATTAATCCACTAGTAAAACTAACATTTGATGTGAATTATAAGTGTGATAAAGAAAATAAATGTGAAACAGTAGATAATAAAATAATTAACGTTGATTTATTAAATGAGGATGCTAAAAACATATATTCTAATTTAGAATATAAGGACAAAAGTTTAGAATTAGTAGTGGCATCATTAATAGATATTGCAGATCAAAACGATAAAGATATTAGCAAAGTAACTGTTACTTCAACTTATGAATTTGATAAAGAAGATTTAACAAAAAAGGTATTAGATAATTTAACAACAACTAAAAGTGTTGAAATAGGTTATAACTATCAAAAGAATATTGATGAAAGTAGTTTGATAGAAACGACTTCTACAACAACAACTACAACCAAAACAACTACAGAAAAAACAACATCTAAATGTGTAAGTAAAAAGTTTAAAAAGAAATTTACATATGCTTATAAAACAAAAGAAGAATGTAAAAAGCAAGGAAATAATGACTTCAATAATATGACTGACAATGTTGATGATAGCGTTTTCTCATATGGATGTGAAGCAGTTAAAGATGACTGTGGAGACACATGGTATGGAGTAGTTTTCTATAAATGGTCAGAAGAAAAAGGAGAATATCCATATTATTACTAAAATTAGCTTAATCGCTAATTTTTTTATGTTTTTATGATATACTTTAGGTATAAAAGGAGAATCACAAATGAAAAGTGTCGAATTAAAGAAAGAGCCAAATGATAATTTCAGGAATTGGATTATCGAGGAGTGGAAACATCATAATACGGTTGATCCATTTTATCAATTAAAAATAATAAAACCACAAGATTTAACTCTTAATGATAATGAAGAGTATTATAAAATCGTATATGAGAAACAAGAAATTGGGTTTATAGGTTTAAAAGTATATGATGATGAGATTTATATATATCGTTTTCTTATTGATGAAAAGTTTAGAGGAAAAGGTATTGGCACCGAAGTATTAAATTTAATAATTGATCGCGCAAGGTGTGAAAACAAAGATATTTCATTAGATGTATTTGAAAAAAATGAAGCAAAGAAATTATACGAACGAGTTGGATTTAAGAATCGTTATACAAACATGGTAATAAAAGTTAATGATAATATTGAATATAAAGAAAGGTAAAATATGAAAAAGAAAATTTTAATAATAATTATTAGTTTAGTAATTTTAGTTGGAGTTAGCTGTTTAGTATTCATTTCAAAGAATCATCATGATAATACAGAAACTACTGGAGTTTTAGTCGTACCAACATTTGTTGATAAGATAGATAAAGATGCTGCCTGGTGTGCAACTTTTAATTTAATATGGAATGACTTAAAAGAAGATCTAGTGAAACAAGACATTAAATTTAATAAGAATAATACTTATGTTGACAATTTGAATAAGGAATTTTTTAAAGATAGTGATATTTCAAATGATTACTATTATAAAGTATATGGAAAGAAGACTTTAGAATTAAAAAGCGAAATAGAAAAGAATATTAAAGATAAGTTTAATCAAACTAGTGACATATTAGATAAATTTGATTGGAGTGAAGATGCTTTAGACAATAATAGCAATAGTCTTGAAAGGTACATTTTCTACACTATGTTATATCGTGAATTTAAATATAAAACAAAGTTTGTGAAGTTAAATGAAGACAAATTTAATGATACAAAGAATATTAAATATTTTGGTGTTAAAGATAATAAAGAATCTTATAAGAATCAAATAAATGTAATTTACTATAATAACGAAGATGATTTTGCGATTAAATTAACTACAACAAGTAATGATGGAATTATTATAAATAAAAATCCAAAAGGAGATACTTTTGAAGAAATTTATAACAATATAATAACTACTGGTTCAAAATATAAAGGAAATAAAGAATTTACTAAATCAGATAATTTCAAAATGCCGTACATCAATTTAAATGTATTAAAAGAATACAATGAACTAGAAAACAAAGAATTTTATGATAAAGATAATAATACCTTAATTATAGATAAAGCTCTACAAACTATAAAATTTGAATTAAATGAAAATGGTGGAAAGATAAAAAGTGAAGCTGGAATGGACGTTGTTAAATTTTCATCACTAGATTCCAAAGAAGAATCAAGAAATCTTAATGTTAATAAAACTTTTGCAATATTTTTAAAAGAAGATTCTAAGGATAAACCTTACTTTGCAGCTAGAATAGACGATATTACCAAATACCAATAGTAAGCTATAAATAATAGTAAGAAGTCTTTACATTTTAATATAAATATGATAACTTAATATTGACGACGAGAGCAATGCAAAAAGCATTTATGTTTTGCATGCTCTCTTTTTTGTGCAATATTTTAGTTGTAAATTTAATTAAGATATTTTAGATTATGTTAAAATAAAAAAAAGAACCAGCTAACGGTTCATTCTCACATTAATGAGCATTTAGGGCTAAGCCTTTATTTTAACTCTCTATGTCATCTTAAATGGTATTAAGACAATTAAATATTAGCATAAAGTAGGAGGAATTGTCAATGAAAAAAGAATATAATATTGGATTGGATATTGGTACAACGTCTGTAGGCTGGGCCGTAGTAGAAGTAGACAATCAAAAAGTAATGAAAAAAGGTAAAAAAGCATTATGGGGAGCAAGACTATTTGAAGAGGCTGATACTGCTGCCGATCGTAGAACATCAAGAAGTACTCGAAGAAGATACGATAGAAGGCGTGAACGTATTAAATTATTGCAAGAAGAGTTTAAAGACGAAATCAATAAAGTAGATCAAGAATTTTTTACAAAATTACAAAACTCAAAATATAGTAAAAAGGATAAAAATAACAAAAGGTTACGCTACAGTGAAGAAGAAATAAATGGAGCAGCAGCCTATTATAAGGAATATCCAACAATTTATCATCTTAGAAAGGCTTTAATGGAAGAACAAAAACAATTTGATATTCGATTAGTGTATTTAGCAATTCATCATATCATAAAATATCGAGGAAATTTTTTGTATGAAGGCAAAAATTTTAGCGTGAAAGATATAAGTTTAGAGGATCAATTAAGAAAACTCATAGAATTATTAATAAAAGAATTACCAGAACTTGAACTAACCGAAGATGATGCTATGGATATTGACTTTAAAGAATTTGCAGAAGCTTTCTTTAAAGAAACAAGAAATGATGTAAAAGTAACTTTAAAGTCCATTTTAAAATCTATTGATTCAACTTTTGCTAGTGAATTTAGTAAATTAATGGTTGGTAATAAAGCAAATATTCCCAAAATGTTAAAACAAGACTCTTCTGAAAAAATTGAAGTAACATTTTTAAAGAGTGATTATGAAAATAAATATGATAAATGTTTAACAGCGTTAGGTGAAAAAATAGAGATTTATGATTTGATAAAAAAAATCTATGATAGTGTCACTTTAAAGAAGATTCTTGGAAAAGAGGATAATCCTAGTATCTCAAATAAAATGATTAAGATGTATGATAAATTTTCCAAAGATTTTAGATGGCTAAAAGAAACGTTAAGAAAAGATCGTGAAGTCTATAATGCTTTTTTCAAAAGTTCGAAAGGGGAAAAATCTCCATATGAAAAATACATGAGTAGTGATATAGACAATAATGAATTAAAAAACAGCATAGATAAAAGTATATCAGCTTTAATAGAACATAATAATATAAGTCAAGAAAACTTAGATAAATATAAGAATGAAATCTTACCACAATTAGAAAATAATACTTTTCTTTGCAAAACAAATTCAACAGACAATGGTATATATCCATATCAACTAAATGAAAATGAATTAATACAAATTATCGAAAACCAAGGAAAATACTATCCTTTTCTATTGGAAAAATATAATGAAGATACTTATAGAATAGTAAGATTACTAGAGTTTAAAATACCATATTATATTGGTCCACTTGTAACAAAAGAAAAAAGTAAAAATGCTTGGTTAATTAAGACTACAAAAACCGGAAAAATAACACCATTTAATTTTGATACAATGATTGATAAGGAAAAAACAGCAATAGAATTTATTAAACGTATGTCCTCTCATTGCAGTTACTTGCTTGATGAATACGCAATGCCTACAAATTCAATTTTATATTCAGAATTTAAGGTAAGAAATGAACTAAAACAAATTAAAATTAATGAAAAATCAATTGATTTAAACTTACAACAAAAAATATTTGAAGAATTTTTTAAAACCACAACTGGCAGTATAACAGAGCGTAAATTTATAAATTACATTAAAACTACTGGAGAATTTTCGATGTATAATGATGACATCAAAATAACGGGATTTTCATCCACAAATAGTTTTGCCAATAATATGCAAACATATATTGATTTCTTTGGAACAAATGGAATATTTGAAAACACTAAATACAATATTGCTGATGCTGAACAAATTATAGAATGGATTACAATCTTTGAGGATAAAGGTATATTAGAAAAAACAGTAAAAGATAATTATCCATTATTAAGTAATGAGCAAATACAATTAATACTTAATAAAAAATATAAGGGTTGGGGAAATTTATCAAAGAAATTATTAACTACAAAATATTATAAAGATAAGCAAACCGAAGTATATAAATCAATTATGGATTTATTAAAAGAAACAAAAGAAAATTTTATGCAAATTATCAATAATAAAGAATATAAATTTCAAAAGATGATAGAAGAATATAATAACAACTCAAATGCTACATTATCTAAATTGGAAATAGTAAATAAGTTAGCAACTTCTCCAGCAAATAAAAAGGGAATATATCAAGCTTTAAAAGTTGTTGATGAAATTGTTGGTTATCTAGGATATGAACCTAAAAATATCATGATTGAAATGTCCAGAGAAGAAGGTAAAAAGGTAAGAACAGTTGATAGAAAAAGTAAATTGCAAAATTTATATAATGAATGCAAAAATCAAATTGTTGATTATAAACGATTAAGACATGAACTTGATAGCCGTAATATAACGACCGAAAAGTTATATTTATATTTTATTCAAGAAGGAAAATGCTTGTATAGTGGAAAACCTCTAGAAATAGAAAAAATTGAAGATGTTTCCATGTATGAAGTTGATCATATAATTCCTAGATCATTAGTAAAAGATGATAGTATTGACAATAAAGCATTAGTAATAAGAAAATACAATCAAGAAAAAAAGGACAATTTAGTTTTACCAAAAGCATATAGAAATTTAGCTCAAATTCAATGGTGGCAAAGATTAAAAAATAACGGGTTAATGTCTGCTAAGAAATTTCATAATTTAACGCGAGATGAATACTCTGACGAAGATATTGATGGATTTATAAATCGTCAATTAGTTGAAACTAGACAAATTATAAAACATGTAGCAAATATTTTAGGGAATGAATATAGGAAAACAAAAATATTATATCCAAAAGCATCGTTATCCCATAATTATCGCGAAAGATATGAATTATATAAATTTAGAAATATTAATGATTATCATCATGCTCATGACGCATATCTAGCAGCAGTCTTAGGAGAATATAGCGATAAATATATGAAAAAGAGTTTTGATTTCTCACAAATCAAGGAGATAAACAAAAAGATAATTGAATTAGATGAAAAAGAAAAAATAAAATATGGATATGTTATTAATAGCTTAGATGAAAGGGTATCAAACATAGTTATAAATAGTTCAAAAAATATGACGGACGAAAAAACTGGTGAAGTTTTATTTGATGCCAAAAAATTTAATGAAACAGTAGCAAAAAATTTATATAGAAATGATATTTTAATTAGTCGTAAAACTGAAATAAGAAGTGGTCAATTTTATAAAAAGACAATTTATAAAAGATGTGTGGGAACCATTCCAATAAAAAAAGATATGCCTGTGGATATATATGGCGGATATTCTAACAACGAAACAAAGTATTTAAAATTAGTTAAATATGGAAATGGAAAAAAGAAATTAATTGGAATACCAATGAATTTAGCCGCACTAAATGATACAAAAATTATAGATAATTACATAAAATATCAATTAAAATTAAAAAATTCTGATACATATGAAGTACTAAAAAATAAAATTCCTTTTGAAACCGAGATAATATATAATAATCAGAATGTATATATAAAAGGATATAGTGTAATGGGTAGAACTTGTGAAGTTTCAAACGCACATGAATTAAAAATAAAAAAGGATTTATTATACAATTGGAGATATGCATTAAACTATTTTATTAATGGTAAAGAAAAAGATGTAGAAGAAGCAAAGAAACATTCTATAGAAATATATAACTTTCTAGTTGAAAGCATAGATTACCCACTATTTAACAATGAGTTGAAAAAAGTAAGAGAAAATATCAAATTTGATACTTTAGAAATAGAAAAGCAAAAGAAAGTAATTTTAGAACTATTTAAATTATTTAAGTGTTCAAGTACAAATGCTAATCTTAAAGAATTTGGTTTAAGTGATAGAATCGGTAGATTAAGTGGTATTAATATAAAAGACGGATATATAATTACAAAATCAACGACTGGGTTAAAGGAGTTTAAATATAAAATATGAGTTTCAGAACAGTTGTGATAGCTCAACAATCAAAGTTAAGTTATAAAAATAGATTTCTAGTAGTAAAACAAGATCTTGATGAAAAATATATTCATTTATCAGAAATAGATACAATAATTGTTGATTCATTAGCAGTATCTATTTCTGCATATTTATTAAAGGAATTATCTGATAATAAGATTAATATCATATTTTGTGACGAAAAACATAATCCATTTGGAGAACTATCAACTTACTATTCTAAACACAATACCAGTAAAATGATTCAAAGACAAATTTCGTGGACTTCAAATGAAAAAGACAAAATTTGGAAAAAAATAGTAAAAAACAAACTACTTAATCAAGCTTATATGCTTAGTAAAATTGACTCTGAAAAGTATAAATTATTACTAGATTATATCATAGAAGTTCAAGATGGAGATTCAACTAATAGAGAGGGACATGCTGCTAAAGTTTATTTTAATGCTTTATTTGGAAATTCTTTTTCTAGAAGAGATGATTCAAATATAAATTCGGCACTTAATTATGGATATGAAGTTTTATTGTCAACATTTAATAAAGAAATAATCAACAATGGTTATTTGACTCAATTGGGAATTCATCATAAAAACGAATTTAATAAATTTAATTTAGGGTGTGATTTAATGGAACCTTTTAGAATAGTAATAGATAATTTTGTCTATTATAATCAAGATAAGAATTTTGATTCAAATCTCAAAATAGAAATATTAGATATATTTAATCACACTTTTAAGTTTGATGGAAAAAATTATACTTTAAAAGATATTATAAGAATGTATGTAAAAAACACCTTAGATAATATTTTAGACATTTCAAATTATAAGGATTTTTTATCATATGAGGAATAGAATTATGAGAACTATTATATTTTTTGATTTACCTAATGTTTATACAAACGATAAAAGAAATTATACAAAATTTAGAAGATTCCTAATTAACGAAGGCTTTATAATGATGCAAGAATCAGTATATTCAAAGTTAATGATGAATTCGCAACAAATACAGTTATTAATTCAAAGAATAAAAAGAAATGCTCCTAAAAAAGGAACAATTCAGGTATTAAATGTTACAGAAAATCAATATGCACAGATAGAATATATAATTGGTAGTAATAATACAAAAATACTTGATAATGAAGAAAGATTGGTTATTATATGAAAATTAAAATCTCTTTTGTAGATAAAATATTGGATTTTTCAAATAACAATGTTATATGTATTAATATATTGAATAGAACATATTTAATAAGAATAATGAAAGCCTTTTATAATTTAAGTGAAGGAGAAAGTGACGAAAATATTTATTGCTTTGATGAGCAAAATGAAGAAGAAAATTTAGTTAATAAAGTCAATTATATTTCTAATTATTTTGATGTAATTTATAGTGGAAGAAAATTTAGCAACGAAATTATAAATTATATCTTAAAGGAATTGCCAGAATCGGATATTAACAATATACAAAATAATTTTAAGAAATATGAAAATGAATTATCGCAAAAATTAAGCAAATTAGATATACCACTTCAACTTACATTAAATGATGATGTTGATGATATATTGAAAATTTTTAAAATAGAAATTCTTTCAAAAGAAAGCATGTTAGATAATTTGTTCCTTTTATTAAAAATAGAAAGTATATTTCAAATTAATAAATTAGTTTGCCTTATTAATTTGAAACAGTATTTAACTTCTGAACAAATAAACGAGCTGCTTAAGTATGCTACTTATAATAATTTAAGAATATTGCTAATTGAATCAACGGTTTCAAAAATTAATACTATGTATGAAACAAATATAATTATAGATGAAGAACTAGAAGAATTATGATATAATGAAAATGACATAGAGATACCATTAACGATACCAATCTCTATTAAGGTATGATAGAACTAATCTTATTTGAGGTTTTAGTTCTATGTCATGTTAAATGGTATTAAAACCCAAGATTTAATATGTCTTGTGTGGACCACGTTTTAGTTCTATGTCATGTTAAATGGTATTAAAACACGAAAACACAACGAAAGTTGAAATGGACAGTTTTAGTTCTATGTCATGTTAAATGGTATTAAAACTTTATAAAGACGGAATAAAAACAATAAATGTTTTAGTTCTATGTCATGTTAAATGGTATTAAAACTCATAATACGTATACAGGATCTGATGGCACGTTTTAGTTCTATGTCATGTTAAATGGTATTAAAACGATATTTTTCCCAATTTAGTACAGTAATTAGTTTTAGTTCTATGTCATGTTAAATGGTATTAAATATATATATCATTAATTATTTAATGTGTTATACAATTTTAGCAACTAATGAAAAAACAATTGTAGATAAGTAGTAAGTGTTAAAAAGCATATAACTATTGAAAGAAAATAACCAGATTTTCTATAAAAAATGAAAATTAATTTCAGAAAAAAGTATTAAAAATAAAAAAATGGCTGAAAATTTTCTTGAAAATGGTAATTCGAAATGTACAAAACAAAACATTATTTAAATAATTTCAAAATAGAGAAGAAAACTTTTTAAAGTAAATTAATTAGCATTATTAATTCAAACAGTAATAAACGTTTGTAATAATGCAAATTAATGACATAAAAAAAACAGCGGTATATCAGAAACATGTCTGAATTGGCCTACTATTTTTTTCATGTATAAGATAGCACAATCAACTAATAATGTCAACTGATGATAAATTTATTAATTTAAATATTCAATTCATGTAATTTAAAATATAGAAGTACATTTGATAATTTAATAAAAAAATAATACAATATTATTAAGGAAGAGGTGGAAGAATGTCCCATCCACACACCTTAATGGTCAAAAGAGATGCAGGGCCAGGGACTCCTGCCTTCCTTAAATCTAGTAATTTATTGTATTTATTTGAATATTAAAATATTTCAATATGGCTGAAAAATGGAATTTTAATTTTATATAAAATTAAATGGTATTAAAATCACCTAATTTATAGACGAGAACGATAAGAATGTGAAGTTTTGATTGAAAAAGCATTAATCATATTAATATAGTCTATTTTTTTCTTCTGGTAACTCAGGATCCCACTCGCTCATTGTCACATCTAACATAATTTTCCTTTTTAAATTTATAATATTTGCTCTAATCTTTCTATAAAACTTATATATTTTCTTCATCAAATGACTTACACCTCATAATACTATTATATATAGTATTTTAAAAAGTTTCAATTTTTTGTTATTAGTTATTTTAATGTATTAGTTTAAAATTTTAATAAAATTATTTAAAAAATATGACATGTTTCATCTTGCACCACTCATGACTTTGCTATATAATGAGAACAACAATGAAAGAGTGGTCATAATGTTTGAATTGGTTAAAGTAAGTACTGATGATATAAGAAGTATAGAATTATTAATTGAATATCGAGGAGAAAATTTTAGAAATAAGTACCATTATAAATGTGCACGCGCACATTATAATGATTCAAAATCTGATTATTTAGATAAACTATCTGATATAGAGGCAATGATTTATATCGTAAATAAAGAACACAATTGGGAATATACTCCAATTGAATATTTATTATTACACGATGATGTTCCAGTAACATCTTGTAAAATAAGGTTTGTAAATCCATTAACAGGTGATATAGAACTAGAAACACTTGAAGGTGAAAGACATAAAGGATATGCACTTGAATGTTTAAAAAGAGTTGAAGAAGAATTGTTTAAGAATACTGATCTTGTATTTACAACAATAAAAGACTTAACAACTACAGGAGCATCTACTAAAATGGCTATATCATTAGGATATAAACTTACAAATACAGGCTATTACGTAAAAATGAACCCTTACATTTCTTTGGAAGAAGCAAAAGAAAGAGCAAGGTCTAGTAGAAAAGCAATGTAAATAAAAAAATTATATATATTTTTGTTTATTATTAAAAAAATTATAGTATAATATTTATAGAAAAGGAGTTTATATAATGGCAAAGAATGAAGAAAAATCTTTTATGGACGTAAAAGATGAAACTAATAACTTTGATAAAAAGGATATCGAATCTGGAAAGGGAATGGCAGTTCTTTCTTATATAGGAATTTTATCTTTGATTCCATATCTAACAGAAAAGAAAAATGCTTATGTTAGATATCATGCAGTTCAAGGATTAAACCTATTTATTTTAGAAATGATTTATTCAGTTCTTTATGGGATTCTTACATCAGTTATCAAAGTAAAAGGTAGTTGTGGAGCAGGATACTACGGAAGTCTTGCTGATGCTTTTGGAGTAACTTGTAATGTAACTCCATGGTGGGTAACAGTTCCACTTTCTATAATTGGACTTGGGTTTACTGTACTTGCTATCATTGGAATTGTAAATGCTTGTCAAGATAAAGCAAAAGAATTACCAATAGTAAACCAAATTAAAATTATTAAAAAGTAATTATACTTTTTAGACAACTGTAAAAAGTTGTTTTTTTATACCTTATAATAACAAATTTATGTTATAATAATTAAAGAAAAGGAGAAAATTATGGAATTAAAAGGAAGTAAAACAGAACAAAATTTAATGACTGCTTTCGCAGGAGAAAGTCAAGCAAGAAATAAATATACATATTTTGCTAGCAAGGCTAAAAAGGATGGCTATGAACAAATAGCAGCTATTTTTGAAGAAACTGCTAACAATGAAAAAGAACATGCAAAATTATGGTTTAAAGAATTGAATGGAGGAGAAATTCCATCTACGCTTAAAAACCTATATGCAGCAGCTGAAGGTGAAAACTATGAGTGGACTGACATGTATGATGAATTTGCTAAAACTGCAAAAGCCGAAGGCTTTGATAGAATTGCTGAGTTATTTGAAGGCGTAGCAGCAATTGAAAAAGAACATGAAGCTAGATATAGAAAACTTATTGAAAATATTGAGGGTGGTCTAGTATTCTCTAAAGATGGCGATCGTATTTGGAAATGTAGAAACTGTGGACACATTTGCATTGGTGCCTCAGCTCCAGAAGTTTGTCCAGTATGTAATCATCCACAAAGCTTCTTTGAAATTAAAGCTGAAAATTATTAGAATGGTTTACCATTCTTTTTTATTGTAATAAATTCTTTATAATTTTTTCTTAACTCACGAATAAAAATGCTTTCACGATTATTAACCATAATATAAATTTTTTTCTTAGTTCTTGTAAGTGCAACATAAAAAAGTCTTCGTTCTTCTGGATATTTAATTCCTTCATTAGTTTTTAAAAAATAATCAAGAAGCACATGACTTTTGTGTTTAAAGGGAATATTATCTGAGTTAACAAGTATTACATTATCTGCTTCAAGTCCTTTAGATTTATGAATTGTATATTTGTTTTCCCATTGAATGTTTTCTATGTCTTTATTACATCTTCCGATAATCATAACATCACCTTTTATATATTTTAAAATATCATTAATTTGACAATTATATAAAATAACAATTGGTTTATCTTCATGGATATATGATATTATATCCTTTATAAGTTGATACTTATTTTTCATAACAAACTTACCACTTGCAGTAATTAGTTCCTGAGAGTTTCGGTAAGTATATTTCAACTGATGATAACTAACATCATCTAAATACTTATTTATGTTAACAAAGATATCTAAAGTACATCCAGAAAAAGCATAAATACTTTGCCAATCATCGCCAACTAAAAATAGTTTTATATCGTTATATTTCATTATATTTCTAATTAGATTTAGCCTTAATACACTTGTATCCTGAAACTCATCAATAATTATATATTTATAATTAACATAAACTTTTTTACATGATGAATTCTTTATCATATCATCAAAATCTATTTTCCCGCTTGAACTTAATTCTTCAGTATATATTATATATATTTCAAATATCATTCTTAATATTTCCCGATTTATATAACCAATATGTTTAATTTTTATTTTTCTAATATCTAAATCATTGCTTTTAATATATTTAATGAATGTTATAATTACTTTTTTTAATTCCAAATAATCTTGTGTTTTCATAACACTTTCCATATTGCTTTCTGTAAAAAATATTCTTTTAAATGTTTTATTTCTTAGTTTATTATTTCTTATATACGAAAGCATATATTCATCAATTATAAAGTTTAAATAATCATCATTTACAATGTACATCTTTTCGTCCATTAAAGATAAACCTAATTTATGAAATGTCATTACATCAACCTTATAATTCATTTTATCTAGTTTAACTTTTAAATTATTAACAGTTTCATTGGTTAAAGAAATACATAAAATTTCATTATCTTTTACGTCCTTCTCTTCAATTAAATATTTTACTTTACCTAAAATTGTTTGAGTTTTACCAGAACCAGCACCAGCTGATACTATAACTGCCTTAGCATCATCTTTAATTGCACTCACTTGAGCATCATCTAAATTAACACCAAATACTTCCATATGTTTTCCTCCTAATAAATATATTAACAAAAAAAAGAAGAATTTCTTCTTCTTAATCAAGTTTCTTAAATATGTCTTTATTTATTGAATATAAATAAATATTTGTTGGTTTTAAATAATTTTCTTCTATATACTTTTTATATCCATCCAGTTGAATTTTATATTCATTGCTTTCAAGATTAGAAAGTTTGTAGTCAATTATATCAAAATGATCATCATACTCTAAAAGTAAATCAATAAACCCGTGATATGTATTTTCATCATCAGTAAAACGAATTTCATGTTCTTTATATATTTTAGCATTAATTATATTTTTTACCTCATCATGTTTTAAAAAGTTCATAACCTTATTCTTTTCAACATCTCCAATTGGAAGAGTATCTAAATTGTCATTTTTAAAATCATATACTTCAAACACATAATGCATAAAAGTACCAAAATCAAGTTTTTTTCTTAAATCGTCATCAATTATAGTATTTATTGCTTTTGAAAAGTGCTTATTTTCTAACATTTGATTCTCAACATTTAAATTTTTTGTATGAATTATTATTTCACTCTTAGGAATCTTTTCTTTATAATTGCTTAGTTTAATAACATTATAATTCTTATTAATCTCCAATGTTTCCATATCGACTTTTTCTTCTAATTCAGATAATCCAAGGGAATTTATAATCTCTGCAAAACTTTTAAATTTTAACAATGATGATACTTTATTGATGTTTGGAACCTCTAAGTGTGGAGAAACCATTATAACTTTTTCTTTAGCTCTTGTTAAAGCTACATAATATAATCTAATTTTTTCAGATAAGGTTTCTTTCATTTCGTTAACAGTAGAAACTGTAGAAACAAAGGAAGTACCGACACCATTATTATAAAAAGGCAAAAGTATACCATAACTATTTGATAAACTAAATAAATCTTTACTTGGAGATTTATAAAAATTAGATGTTAACATAGGTAGATAAACATATGGAAACTCTAATCCTTTAGAAGTATGAATTGTCATAATCTTAACTGAATTATCATCTCCAGAACTAATCTTCATCTTTATTTCACTTTTATCTTCAAGTATTTGATCAAAATAATCATTTAAGGCATAGATATTCATACCAAACTTGTTTAAATCTGTTGAGTTATTAACAAAATATTCCATCTTTATAAGACGTTCATTGATATTATCAACTCTTAGAAGTTTTGTATAAAAATCAAAATCAGTTATTATTCTACTAAGAATATCACGATTGGATAAAGCATCTATTTCCTTAGAAATGTTTAAACATTTAGAATAAATATCAGATTCTTCAAACTTTTTGTTTATAATGATATCAAATAACTCATCGTCATCCATTTCATATAAATATGATCTTGCAATACTTGCAAAAGCATGGCTAAATTCCGAATCAAATACGTGTCTTCTAATTTTTATAATCAATGTAATAATATTCTTAAGTAAATGAATTTCATCTTCATCTTTAATATTGATATCTTTCTTTATTGTAGTGGGAATATTATTTGCTTCTAATATCTTCTTAAAATCATCAAATGATGTTGATTTATCAATCAATATGGTAAAATCTTTAAAGTCTATATCTCTAGTACACATCTTATCATCTTTATAATAAGTAACTTGTTCTTTATTTTTAATATGCTTTTTTATATCATCAGCAATGATAAATGCTTCTTTTTCAACGCGAGAATATTTACCTGAATCATCATAAGTTAAAATGGAAGTTCTATAGTATTCATCATTAGATGCATCATAAGCCTTATTTCCATAAATCATCATGTGTTCTTTTTTATAATCACACCCACCTATATCATCAGACATGATGTTAGAAAATATATTATTTATAATTGTAACAACACTGTTTCTTGAACGAAAGTTTTCCATTAAATCAATTTTAAACCCATTATTCTCTAATTTATAGTTATCATACTTAGTTTTAAATATATAAGGATTAGCGTTTCTAAAGCGATAGATAGATTGTTTTATATCCCCAACCATATAAACATTATTGTTTTGAATATAAGAAATAAATTCTTCTTGAATGTCATTTGTATCTTGATATTCATCAATCATAATTTCCTTAGTTTTATACTTAATTTCATTTCTTACATCTTCATGGTCTCTCACTAATTCAATTGCTTTTAAAGCTATATCTATAAACTCATAAGCGTTCTTTTCTTTCTTATACTCTTGTAGTTTTTTATGTAATGTCTTTAAAATATCGATGACACAATAAGCATAATCTTTTGTTGATAAGTAATTATTTATCAACATTTTTTTATCGCCAAAAGAACAAGCTAGTTTTAATTTCTTTCGAGCATCAGCAATTTTAGGTGAAATTTCTTTAGCTTCATCGCCATAAGCTCCATTTCGACTTTGAGCTAGTCTAAATGATAAAGTATCAATAAGTTCATCATACGAACTTGCCTCGGCAAATTCAGCAACCGACTTTTCGTTTTTTTCAACTATCTCTGGTAAAGCATAATCGTTAAGCTTGCTTATTAGTTCTAATACATCATCTCTTAAACCAAATATATAGTCTTCGAAAGAAGCGAATGCTTGGTTTACGAAATCCTCACTATAAAAAGTATCTATATAACTATCTAAGAATCCTTCTAAGTCTATTTTATTTTGCATACTTTTATAAACAGATTTAATACTATTTCTTATTTGTTTATCATTTTTTAAAGTTTGCTCACGAATAAACTTACAGAAGTTTTCATCACTTACATACTTATTTTCAAATATTTCATCAATGATTTTATCGATTTCTAAATTAACAATATTGGCATCAACAATTGTAAAATGATCATTCATATTTAAAACATTAGCATATTTTTTAACCATACTTTGAGCAAATGAATCAAAAGTAGTTATGTAAGCTGAATCAACAAACTCTTCCATGTGGTCAATATTTTTATTTTTCTTTATAACTTTTCTTATACGATCTTTCATTTCGGCAGCGGCCGCATTAGTAAATGTTAATATTATAAGTTCATCAATATTAACTCCCTCAGTAAGCAATCTTTCAACTCTAGTTTTTAAAACGGTTGTTTTACCAGAACCAGCACCAGCGGATACGATGATATTAGTATTACTTTTATTTACGGCTAAACTTTGTTTCTCTGTTAAATTTGGCATTACTCATCATCTCCTTTAATTTCTTTTCTTTCATAATCGCTTGGTACTTTAAAACATATATCTTTATATGGACAGAAATTACATCCATCAACTAGTTTTTCGATTTTTACCGGTTTAATTTCAAACTTACCATTGCTTACATTATTTATACATTCTTCAATACGATTTTTAACTAAAAGCTTAAGTTCTTCTTTTTCTTCGGAAGTTTTAACTCTAGCTCCATATTTTAAATCACATTCATCTTTATCATAAGCAAGCCCTTTAATAACACTTGATTTTTCATACGTATCATCCATATCTTTAATATTTTCAAGTGGACCAAAGGTGATTCCATCAAGACGTAAACTTTGTTCTTTTGGTTCCGAGTTACCAAGAGAGAATACTTTCTTTTGACTTAAAAGATGTTGTAAATAAATTCCTTGAACAGAAGTATCGGCTTCAAGTTCATTCAATAGGTATAAATAAATTGGTAATTGTAGATTAAGACCAAATTCAAATAAATTACTATTTATCTTATCTCCACCAGTTTTATAATCAATTATAAAAGCTTTATTATCCATATAAATAATTTTATCTACAAATCCTTTAATAGTTGTATTAAAAGGATGTTTTACCTCTAAAACTTTACTTGCTTCAAATTCCTGTCTAGTTATATTAAAATGTTCATATTGTCTCTTTATAACATCATAAATAAATAATATTTCTTCTTTTAAAGTACTAATAAAAAACTTATCTTTATTGTTAAGTGGCATATCAACATTCTTTATATAATCATCATATACAACACTTGGTTCAACATCATCTCTTAAAGAAATCTCTAAAGTATGATGAAAAGCATTTCCAATTAAAGTATCCAAAGTATCATTATATTCATCAATCTTAAGAATACTTTTTAAATAAAATTTAAAAGGACATTCATAATATTTTTCAATATTAGAATATGAAAAATTAAGTTTGCCATCTATAACATTTATTAACTTATCTTTATTTACAGTTTTATATTTATGATTATATTCATTATAAGGAATATTATAGTTATTGTTTAAAACAATTGTAGTATCATCAAGTTCATTAAGTTTTATTAATTTATCAAGCTTGTTAGCAAGAATAATTTTATTATTTAAGTCCGAATATGTAGATATAGTCATGAATCCCTTAATAACTGAAATATTTTCACTTTCAACTAAAGAAGATGGAAGTATCTCTCCAGAAACCGTATTCTTTTTATATGTAATAGTTAAATTTTTTATATTAGATATACACTTCAATAAAGAAACTTTTATATCACGATTGTATTTATAGCTCTTACTTAAAAATTCAGGCTTTATATCATCATTTAAGTAATCAATATCTTTCTTTATTTTAGGAATGCTTCCTTGATTAAAGTTTATTAGAAATACATACTCATCATCATCAAATATATTATTAAGAAGTTCTGTAGTAGTAATTTCTTTTCTATAATGATTAATTCCTATACGAGCTCTTTTAGTTTCTTCGATAAATAAATCTAATATATCCTCATCTTTAACCCAAAAGTAAGTATCAAGAATACTTTTTATTTTTAAATAAACTTTATTGTTAAACTCATTATTCTCAACATCAAATTTAAGTTTAATTTTAGCAAGCAAAGAATAGAAATTATTGCTAAAATTGTTTATAGCATATTCTCCAATAGCTGTATCATAAACACAGGTTTCACTTTTTAAATAATAAGGTATTCCTAACCCCCCAAATATTCTTTTCATAGTAAAAAAGTATGTGTCATCAACATTTGCAATATATATTTTATCCAAGCTAACACCGGAGGAAATAAGCTCAGCTATCCTTTCTCCAACATATGATATTTCATCTTGTATATTGTTAAATTCTATTGCTTCATGTTTAATATTTTTACAAGGATGCTCCAAAATAGTAACGTCATTTAGCATACTCAACATATATCTATTAAAAGAATCTATATAATCAAAACCATATACATATACTTTTTTTCTTTCCAACAAGGATTTAAATAAAGGATCTTTAATAAGTAACTTTAATTCGTTTAAAAAATCTTTAATTTCACATAAAAACTTATATTTAGGATTGTCATAAGTCTTATCTTCTAAGTAATAAAGATTCATAATATATTTTCTTGCAAGATCATAATCAAGATTAAATTTTCTCATAACATGAAAGATTGCTTCATTTGAATAATCAAAAAACAAGCCTTTTTTTAACTCGGTAAAGCTCATAAGTTTTATTGATTTTAATATTTTATGTTCGTTGATATAATCTAACACTTTAAATTTAATATTGTTATCTATTATTAGAATAGAATTATCCTCAATTGAGTTTAAAAAGTCCATAGTATCACCTAATAACAATTATAACATAAAGGCAAAATAAAAAGTGATACAAATGTATCACTTAATCACTATATTTGCTTGTTAAACCAAAGTATGATTCCATTGATATCCAATCTCCATTATTATATAACTTATATGAAAGATCAGTTCCAACGTATCTTAGATGCCATGATTCATATTTATAACCTGTTTCATTATTTTTATTTTTTGGAAAACGTATAATAAATCCATATTTATAAGCGTTTTCATTAACCCAACGACCTTCAGCAGTATTAGCAAAAGCATCACTTATTGAATTTAAGTCAAAACATAATCCTGTTTGATGCTCTGAACTTCCAGGTCTTGCTGAATAAGTATCAGCTTTTTCTTTTCCATCACGAGCAACATATCGATTATATATCGAATTTTGAGTTTGATAAGGTCTATAACCCGAAGTTATTCTTATATTCAAACCTAAACTTGCAGCATCTGCTTGCATAACTTTCCAAGCATTATAAACTGTATTGTTTATACAATCATTACATGTGTTTGTTTTTCCTTCACTTGGTTTATAGGTATCCTTTGGAACAAAGTCTGATGGCGCTGTATATGTTTTATTGACAATCATATATCCATCAACATATGTAACTCCGTTAATTGTATAAATTGTATATCCTTTGCTAGAAATTCCAACGTCTTTTCTTTCGCCATCAATTTCCTTTACCATACCATAAGTAACTTTATCGCCAGTTACTTTTTTAGTAGTAGTTTTACTCGTAGTTGAAGTGCTAACTGTTGAAGTTATTCTATCCATTGTTGAACTAACTTTATTAGTTGTAGTTGATGTTTTTAAATTATCGCTTTCCATAGTATCTTCCTTACATACATTGTTTATAATACAATTTATGCATTCATCTTTGAAAAAATATTTAACTATATATTTAGGAGCAAATAATACTAGGAAGATAATAACCATCCTGATGAAACACACACCATAGTTTTTATTTTTCTTACCTTTATTTCTATAATATATATAATATAAAATGGGAATTGCTAAACATAATATTAAATATGTTATAGTTGTAAATTCGGAAAGTACTGAACTCTTACACATGTCAACCTCTAGTATTTTCTAATTGAATTAACAATAATAACAATGATACCAAAAGCTTCTATAACAAGTGAAAGTATAACTAAAATATTTGTTACTAATGAGCTTAAAGTAAGTGCTTTAGAAAAATATGTTGTAATTACAAGAAGGAAAAGACCCATAACAACAATTAATATGCCTAAATCAATACTCTTATCCTTTTCTTTAGAAATATTGCTTTTTGAAATAGTTGGTTTAATTTCTTCCTCTTTTGCTTTTTCAATCTTTTCTTCTTGAACCATTTCTGGCTTTTCTATAACTTCATTTATTTCTTCTTGAACTATTTTTTCTTCAACAGGAATTTCATTAGTTTTTGTTTCTTCAACGATTGGTTCTTCAACAACAACTGATTCTATGATTTTAATTTCTTCTGCTTTAGTTTCTACGTTAGTTGTTTCTGGTTTTTTAACAGTAGTAGCTTTTTTAGTAGTACTAGTTTTTTTAGCCCCAGTAGTTTTACTGCTAGTAGTTTTCCTTGATGAACTAGCTTTAGTTCCTGTAGTTTTAGAACCTGTTTTACTGGCTGTTGTTTTTTTAGTAGTACTAGTTTTTTTTGCTGCACCAGTAGTTTTTTTAGTCCCAGTAGACTTTTTAGTTGTACTAGTTTTTGTAGTAGTTTTCTTTTCTTCTTTTTCCATAAATCCACCTCTTATAAATTATTATATACCAATTATAACATAAAATAATAAATATATTACTACATAATTTACTTTATCGAAATATTTTTATATAATTTTATTGGTGAGTGAAAAATGAAAAAAACTTTATTGATAATTTTAACGTTTTTAATGTGCACATCATTTGTAAAAGCTGATGAAACTCGCGAGGCTGTTTCTCTAGTTTCCTGTGATTCAGCTGTATCTATGTGGGTAAAAACAAGCACTGGCATCAAAAGAATAAGACTTTTGATGATGGATACATCAGATGGAATATTAAATAAAGAAATAAATGACTATGCATGTTCAGTAGTTAAGAATGCCAAAAGCCTAGAGATTGAAAAAGATGAATTAAGTGAGGAAAAAAATAAATATAATGAATATTTAGTCTATCTTTACGTTGATGGTACTTTGCTTCAAGAATCTTTAATATCAAAAGGATATGCTCAAGTAAACTATGTTTATAACGATTATAAATGGTCAAATAAATTATGTGAGTTACAAGCAGGAGCCATAAATAAGAATTTAGGCATATGGACTTATGCTGATATTAAAGAAGAATATTGTCAAAGTGGAATAGAGATAAAAAACGAAACAAAAAAGGAAGAAAAGTCAGAAGAAAAATCGTACGACTATGAATATTTAAAGAAAATGGTTTTAATAAACTCAATAATAGTTGTATTTTTATTAGTAGTGATGAAGAGGAAAAAAGATGAAAAGTAAAAAAATGGATATCATATATGAGGATAAAGACCTCCTTGTTGTAAATAAACCTGCTGGACTTTTATGCGTAGGTACCGATAAAGAAAAAATTCGTACACTTTATCATGAAGCATATGAATATGTACATAAAAAGAATAAGAATAATCGTATATTTATTGTTCATAGACTTGATCGTGATACTTCAGGTATAGTTTTATTTGCAAAATCAGAAAAATTAAAAAGATATTTTCAAGACAATTGGAATAACATAGCAAAGACCCGTAAGTATTATGCAGTAGTAGAAGGATGTGTAAAAAATGATTCCGGACATATTCAGGAATATTTAACAGAGGATAAAACACTTCATACTTATTCGACTGATAAACTCCATGGTTCTCTTGCTATAACTGATTATAAAGTTTTAAAGAAAAGTAAAAACTATTCGATTTTAGAAATAGATATTAAAACGGGAAGAAAAAATCAAATAAGAGTCGCGATGTCTAATTTAGGACACCCAATAATTGGTGATAAAAAATATGGATCAACAAAAAATCCAATACGCCATATGTGTCTACATCATCAAACACTTAAAGTTTTACTTCCAAATGGTAAGGAACAAACTTTTGAAGCAAAAATTCCTTCATATTTTTCGATATTCAAATAAAAAAGGGTTGCATTAAAGCAATCCTTTTACATCGTCTTCAACATATTCAAGAATATCAGCAGGTTGACATTTTAAAGTTTTACAAATAGCTTCTAAAGTAGAAAATCTTATAGCTTTTGCTTTGCCTGTTTTTAAATTCGATAGATTAGCAACTGTAATCCCAACATCTTCAGCCAACTTGTTTAAACTCATTTTTTTATCGACCATAACTTTATCCAAATTTACTTTAATAGCCATAAAACACGCCCCTAACTTAAAAACATAATATCATAAAATTTACTGAATATCAATAATTATTTGTTGTAATTCTCATAATAATCACGTTCTGATAACACATCTAGAAGGTTTTCTAAAACATCATCATCGTTTTCTTCAATTTCTTCCATTAGTTCATGAATTAAATCTTTCAAACTACTAAACTTCATATAATCTATATTATAACTTTTTAATATTTCCATTTGTTCTTCAGAAAGATATAAGTTGCCATTTACTTTCTTCATCATTGTATAATCAGGATTTATTTCAACATCAATATTATCAAACATATAACCCTCACTTCAAAATAGTAGAAAAGTCAAAATTATTTAAAAAGTAATAACCAGCTAATGTAATAATAGCAAAAATAAGAATGAAGAATAATACCGGAATAAAATCTTTAAATGAAGCTTTTTTTCTAATTCTTTCAGGCTTGATTATATTTTCCTTTTTTCTAACTACTGTCTTTTCTGGAACAATAAATTCTTCGTCAATGTCAAAGTAATTATTTCCGTGAACCTCTTTTAAAACCTCATCAACAACTTGATCAAAATCTTGAGTTAGTTCATTATTAGCATCAAAAATTTTAATTGTATCTGTATTCATAGCTTCACCTTTATTTTCTATATTTCCTACTATAATTGATAATATCACAAAAAAGGGCACAAAACAACAATATTTATGCTGCTAAATAGCCAAAAGCACCTTTACATAAATATATAAAATATGCTAAAATTGAAGAGAATAAGGAGGTCATAATGAATAACGTTGTTAATGGAAAAATCAAAAAAAGTGTTGATAATTTTGTTAAAGAACTTCAAAACAAGATAAATGATTTATCTAACATGCGAGAACAAAATAAAAAATTAACTTCAGATTATGAACATATATGTGAAATAATTAATCGATATATTATTGTTGGATCTCCTTTAGGTCTTAGAAAAGGAGACATAATATTTGAAGATGTTTTAAAGTTTAACCCTCGTGATTTGAAAGAAATATTGGAACTTATCGGTTGTAATGATAAAAAAATAATTGAAAGTTACGATGAAAAAAGAACTGAATATTTAAATACTAGAAACTCTTTAAAAAAAGAAGAACTAGCAAAATATTTTACAAGTATCCTTACTATGATTGATCATTATATTGAAGAATATAATGTTAGATATGTTAATCAGGTTAATTTTGAAACATCAAAAGCTGAAAAATATAAAAGATATATAGATATGTTTACTTCAAATGAATTTTCGTATTCTTTTGGAGAAAATGAACTAAAAGAATTAAAACTTCTTATGAGTGAATGCTCATTAGATTCCTATACAAAAGCTCAAATCTTAGAATATGTTAACATAAAAGCAATAGACTTTGCTTTAAAAGGAAATAAAACAGTTGATGATTATGACTTTAAAAGCCATGTTTACTATTTAGTAGCTAACTATTTAAAAGATGAAAAATATGTAAATATTGTTAGAAAAGAAATGCCTCCAATAGACTATGAAACCCTTGTGTTTATTAAGGAAGAAGGAAAAAGAATAGCAGCAAAATATGGACTTGATCCTTCAAAAACGATAAATACTTTAGTAGCTTTAGCGATAAACAGTTTATATAAAAAATATGAGTATTGTATAGAAAATAGTGATAATGAAGAAATAAGTATTGAAACTAATCCACTAAGAGAGGCTATTAAAATGCTAGAAGGTTTTTTTGTAAATGCTGAACAAGAGACTATCAATATGGCCACTTCCTTAGTAGTTGAATATGAAAAAGATTTAAATGAACATGGCGCTGAAGCTGAAATGTTTTTAGATAAAACAATGGAAGAAATATTAGAACTAGGTTATTCAAAAGAGAAAGCTATAGTTTTAAAAACTCTGCCATTAATAAAAGGTATAAAAGAGTCAATTGATATTCTAGCAGATTTAAGATATGAAGAGGAAATAAAGGAAAGAACTACATATTTAGTAGAATTAATGAATATGTATTATGAAACAAAGATGTTGGCAGAACAAAGAGTAAATAATATGATGAATAAATAGGTGATGAGTGTGAATACTAGCAATGAATTATTATTATCAATAATCAATTCAAGGCTAAAAGAATTAACTGATAAAGATAAAATAAAAGTGTATTATGATGATATTGATTTAGTAAGGTTAATAAAAGGCATTGAAGAAAATAATGATAATATGAAATATTTAACTGATTCTTTGATAGAAGGAATAATATCAACTTCTAAAGTTAGAAATAAAGAAAAGTTTATCAGTCAGATAAAAAGTATAAGAGATGTTTTTATAGGAAAGCAAAAATATAAATTAAAAGTTGATTTTAATCCTAAATATATTAAAGATATAAATACGTTTTTAGCTTTATTAAGAGATTATGTTGAAGTATCGGAAAGTGGATTAATAGATAATGAAAACTATATAAACGAATTAAAAGAATTGAAAGAAAAAATGTTCAGTAACGAACTAATCATTAATTTTTCCTTTATTGAAAAAATGTTAAACGATTATAATTCCGTAGAATTTGAATCCAACCTTTATAAAGTTATGGAATATATTTCTTTGCATAATTTAAATATACTAAAAACGCCTGAAAGTATATTGCCAGTAGTTGAAACAAAATCGATTAAAACTATTGATGAAGATGAGAATATCAAAGCAGTACTTGATAAGTTAGAGATAGACTACAAGAATCTATCTAGTGACTTAATCGGTGGTTTGGTAACTGTAAATCATGAAGTATTCATGGATAACTTTGGACTTATAAGCAAAAATAAAGCTGAGAATTATGGTATTCTACATTTATTTAGCAAAGAAAATTATAAAGCGAAACTAGTTGTTCTTCTTTACTCTGATGTTGAAACTATAAAAGAAGTAGTTGATTTAACAAAAGATGTAAATGGAAAAATAAACGTTCCTTTATTAAAGTCTATATGTAATAATGTTGCAACATGCTTTATAAAGAATGAAAATCAAAGATATAAACCAATGTTTGAAAACTTCAAAAAAAATATGGAACAATTAAAATCACTTGAAGTAAATTATCCTTTATTGATAAAGAACTCCCCATTATTTATGGTAGCAAGTGCAAGCGATATAAATTTTGCATTAAATCACTTAGCAATGATGGGATTTGACAAAAAACAAGTTGTAAATAAATGCTATAAAACTCTTTCTATTAATCCTAGTCTTATTGTTAAAAATTCAAATATCCTAAAAAGTAAAATTGTTGACTTAGATATGTTTATTAAGGAAAGTAAAAATTATGTCTTGCTTAAAATTGATAATTTAGAAGATAAAATAAATTTCTTAGTAAGTCAAAAAAAAGAAACAACAACTCATAAAAAGTTAACAAAAAATATAGAAGAATGCGTTGTAAACGCTTTAAGAAATGGTGATTAGTATGATAGGTTATATTAAGAATTATGGAATAAGCAATGTACAATATGAGTATATTTTAAGAGATTTAAAAAAAGAATATCTAGATATTTTAGATATCGAAGAAGAAAACATAAAAGAAGTATTGGCATATTATAACGAACTTGGCATTAAAGAAAGCATTTATAATATAATAATGAAAAGATTTGATTTAATTATAAATAGTAAAGACGAATTGGAAACTAAATTAGCTAAAATAGATATAAAATTACTAAGGAAAATAGTAAAAGAAAATATAGATTCATTAGTAATGTTTGGAATATAGGGCAAGTATCTTGTCCTTTTTTATTTTGGTATTGAATTAAATATATTAACCGTGTTAAAATAAATATGCACTTGTAATTGGTCTGTTGGTGAAGTGGTTTAACACATAACCCTCTCAAGGTTACATACATGGGTCCGAATCCCATACAGATCACCATTTTTAAATATAAACTCCATTGGAGTTTTTTTTATGCAACAACAAATTTTCTTTTAAGAAATAATGTTTTAGTGTATAATTTAATTAGGGATGTGATCATATGGATTACTATATAAATGGGTATAATATATTTTTAATAGTTTTAATAACGTTTTTAACATCGGCTTTATTAACTCCTTTAGTTAAAAAGATAGCTTTTCATGTAGGGGCAGTAGATAAGCCTGATCATAAAAGAAAAATACATGACCATATTATGCCTTCTATGGGTGGCCTTGCAATCTTCTTCGCGTTTTTAATTGGATATATGCTTTTTGCACCAAAGACTACTCAAATGCTATCAGTATTAATCGGAGGTTTTGTTGTTGTCATAACAGGAATGTTGGATGATATTAATCCACTACCGGCTAAAGTTAAATTTTTAATGCAAATAACAGCTGCTTGTATAACCGTATTTTATGGAAATATAACTTTTGCCGATATGACAATATTTGGAATAACGTTTAAATTTGGTATCTTTGCCTATCCATTAGCTGTATTATTTATGGTTTCTATTATGAATGCAATAAATTTATGCGATGGGTTGGATGGGTTAGCAACTGGTACTTCTACAATTTACTTTGCAACAATTTGTATAATTGGATATATAATGAACCGTTTAGGAGGCTTAGACGTAATCATGTGTTTAATCATGGTTGGGGCTTGCTTAGGTTTTCTTTTTCATAATTTTCCACCAGCTAAAATATTTATGGGAGACACAGGAAGTTTATTCCTAGGATTTATTATTTCAGTAATTGCTTTGTTAGGATTTAAAACAGCAACAATAACGTCGTTAATAATTCCTTTACTAACTTTGTTTGTTCCTATAATTGATACATTCTTTGCAATGTGTAGAAGAATTCTTAAAGGAGAAAGAATAGATCATGCCGATAAAGAACATTTGCATCATCAATTGTTGAAAACAACGAAATCCACAAGAAAAACAGTTATTATTATGTATTTAATAAATATATTATTTGCATCAGTATCTATTTTCTACACTTTAGGAGATAAAAAAGTAAGTATGATTCTATACGTAATTTTATTAATATTCTTTATATTCCTAATATGGAAAACAGATATTCTATTTGATCATGAAAAAAAGGAAAAAAAATATGAAAATTAATTTATATGATTTTGATAATACAATATATGAAGGGGATTCTTCAACAGACTTTTTCTTTTATTGTTTAAAAAAATATCCTAAAATAGCTAAGATAATACCAAAAATATTATTATCAGCAATAAAATATAAATTAAAAATTATAACAAAAACTGAGATGAAGCAAGTAATATTTTCTTTTTTAAAATATGTGGATGATATTGATTTATGCATAGAAAAGTTTTGGAATACTCATAGTATCTATATAAAAGATTTCTACTTAGAAAAAAAACATAACAACGATATTATTATTTCTGCTTCTCCAGAGTTTTTACTTAAACCTATATGTGATGAATTAAAAGTAAAAGATTTAATAGGTAGCAAAGTAAATAAGAAGACAGGTAAGTTTACTGGATTAAACTGCCATGGCGAAGAAAAGGTAAAAAGATTAAATAAGAAGTACGACAACTACCAAGTACAAGAATCATATTCTGACTCCAAGTCGGATATACCAATATTAAAATTAGCTCAAAAAAGTTTTATTGTAAAACATGATAAGATTATTGAAAAAAGATATTAGTAGACTAAACGTCTGCTTTTTTTTTTATAAAAAATTTACTCTAAATCTATGAAATATATTCCCTTTTTGATAAAATTATAATGGTGATTCAAGTGGAATTAATGGTAGGAGTAAGCAAAAACCATGTTCATTTAACCGAGAGTACATGGAAAAATTTATTTGGTGATAAACCTATGATAAAAAGAAATGATTTAAGTCAACCTGGTCAGTTTGCAACTATAGAGACAGTTGATTTAAGATGTAATGAAAAACTTATTGAACACGTTCGAATAGTTGGCCCTTTTAGAAATTATAATCAAGTAGAACTATCCAAAACGGATGCAAACTTTTTAGGATTAAATCCTCCGAGAAGACAAAGTGGAGAAATTGAAGGTACTCCAGGAATAGAACTTATTTCAAAAGATAAAAGTGAAATAATTGATAATGGAGTTATACTTGCAGAAGCGCATGTTCATATGAGTAAAAAGTTGAGTGATGTTCTTGGATTAGAAAATAAACAAGAGGTATATATTTATAAAGATAAAAAGTTTTTAATGGAAGCCAAAATAAAAGCAACTGATAATGGGAAATTAGAACTACATATTGACACTGACGAGAGTAATCTTTATAATCTTAAAACAGGAAGCAAAGTTGATGTAAGAGTATGTGGAAAATAGGAAATATAGAAATAAAAAATCAAGTTGTATTAGCTCCAATGGCTGGGATTTCTAATACATCATATAGAACCATTATAAAGGAAATGGGAGCAGGTCTTATCTACGCCGAAATGGTAAGCGATAAAGCAATTATGTTTGATAATGATCGAACTATAGAACTTTTAAAAATGAGAGAAAGTGAGAGGCCGATTGCTCAACAAATATTTGGAAGTGATGAAGATTCATTTGTAATAGCAGCAAAAAAAATTGTAGAGTTAATGCATCCAGATATCTTAGATATAAATATGGGGTGTCCAGTTCCGAAAATTGCTTTAAAATCACAAGCTGGAGCATCATTATTAAAAGACCCGGATAAAATAGAGAAAATTGTGAGATCGGTTGTTAATGCAGTTAATATACCAGTTACAGTTAAAATAAGAAGTGGTTGGGATAGCAATACTATAAATTGTGTAGAGGTTGCTAAAAGAATTGAAAATGCTGGAGCAAGTGCCATAACGCTTCATGCAAGGACTCGTGCTCAAGGTTATAGTGGAAGTGCAGATTGGAGTTTAATAAAAAAAGTAAAAGAAGCAGTAAGTATTCCAGTAATTGGAAATGGCGATATAAAAACTTGTTATGATGCCAAAAAAATGCTTGAAGAAACTGGCTGTGATGCTGTTATGATAGGTAGAGGTGTTTTAGGAAATCCATGGTTAATAAAAGAGTGTGTCGATTATCTAGAGGATGGAACTTTACCTCAAAGAGTTTCTGCTAAAGAAAAAATGCAAATGCTAAAAAGACATTTTGAATTATTGTGTAAAGATAAAGGTGAAAAACTAGCACTTTTGGAGATAAGAACACATGCTTTATGGTATATAAAAGGTTTACCCGGAAGTGCATCAATAAAAAATCAAATATGTCAAACAAAGAATTCAACTGAGTTATTTAACATTTTAAATAATTATATAGAAGAATTATAAAAGAAGTGGTGTAATATGAGAGATATAAACAAAGGAAATTATTTAAAAGAGTTGAGATTGAAAAACAATTTAACTCAAAAAGATTTAGGTGATTTAGTTCATTATTCAGATAAAAATATATCTAAGTGGGAACAAGGAAAATCTTTCCCACAAGATGATAAAACTTTAAATGACTTAGCTGCTGCTTTAGGAGTAGATAGGAAAGATTTGCTATGTGGAGGTAAACATTCTATTTTTGAATCCAAAATATTTAAATTTAGTATATTAGGTATAGTTATTGTAACTATTATAGTTGTAGCAGTTGCTTTAATAACAAAAACTAGAGTCTATTTAATAAAAGCAGATAATAAAGATATTTATATTGAAAATGGAAATTATATAGTTAATCATGATTATGTGAATTTTTCCATTAATTACATTGATACAAATAATTCTAATGAAATAGAATCAATTGAACTTTATAAATATGTAAATAATAAACCAGTATTGCTTCATAGAACTAATTCTTTTCCAATTGATATTTATAAAAGAAAATCAGAAAAGAATTCTTTAGCAGATTTAGCAAGACATACAACTGTAGTAAAAATAAAATATACCAATAATTCTGAAATGGATATTAAACTAGAATTTAAAAATATTAAATCTAATTATGCTAATGAAGAGAATAAAGCCGTAATGTCAACAAACTTATATTCTGAACCAAAAAGTGTTGAAGAATACTTAACTCAATTAGGTTTCACAGAAGATTCAAATTCATATATTAAGAAGATAAATGATGAGATATCTATAAGCTATAAAAATTCCAAATTTTTAAAATTAGATATAGACGACAAAGTGGCAAGTCGTACTTACAAATTATTTATTGATGTTGATAATTTAGTCATAACAAAAGTTGATATTGATACCTGGAAAACTGAGGATAAAACTTTGAATATCAAGGATTATATGCCAATAGATTGTTTCACTGCTAAATGTACAAAAGAAAAAGAATATGTAGGTTACTTACTTTTCTTAAAAGATAAAATAAATTCATTTCAAAAAGAGATTAAGTAGAATTTTGTAGAACTAAAGTAGAGTTCAAACATCCAATTCCTTTGATATGATGTTGTCAGAAAGGAGTAGGATGTTTTTTTGAAAAAGGGATTGTTAATTATTATGGCTGGTCTTGTTTCATTTGCTTCAATTAGTATGGTAAATGCTGCTAGTCAAAGTGATACTATAACAAATAAAAGTGGTGTTGTGATTCCTATAGATAAATATAATGCTTTATCAAATATTTATTCATCAAACTTTATGAGTTTTATGACTCAAGAACAATATGATATCATTAAAGATAAAGATTTATCTAAAGTAGAGATAGTTGAAACAACCGATGCTGATATTCCAAATAATGGTATATCAACTTGTGCAACTGAACATACCACTGAGTCAAAAAGTTTAACTATCATAAATAATTCTGGTTATATCACATTGTCATTAAGTTGGTATAAAGTTCCAACTATAAAGAAATATGATGTGATGGCAGTTAGAAAAAATTCCAGTGTAACTTTATCAAGTGGTTATGTTTTTAGCCAATACTACGTATCTAATAATACATTATATGTTAATCATGATAAATATAATCAAAACTTTGATAATGGATTTGGAGCAACATTTAAAATAATAAATGGAACAAATCACGAAATGGATTTTTCATTTACCGCAACAGGATCCGGAAGAATTTATGGTTCTTATCAACATGCAAGTCATAGTTCAGCCACTTTAGAGAACGCTATGGATTACACTCTATCAGGTTCTGGCTATGGCGGAGTTATTTTATTCAACCCAAAAATTGAAAGTAAATTCGATGCTATGGGTGGAGTATATTTAACTATTTAAAACAAAAATATAATATATTAGCTATAAAGTGAAAAAAATTAATTACTTACAAGATTGGACGATGAAAGAATGAGACTTCGTGATATAGAAATCAGTTTAAAAGCACACTTTAGAAAAGATAATCATGTTGCTATAACAATATATACATACATGTTTATATTAATATCATTATTCTTAAGTGTAGCGTTAAACCATATGAATAATTATTATAATGCTCATAAAGATCAAATATATGTTTACAATTCAAAAGGTGAATATAATTTTGATAACATAAAAGGTATAAAAAAAGCTATCGATAAAAACGAATATAAGATAAAATTGCACACACCTAGTTTTAGTTCAAAATATGATGGTTTTATATATCTAATGAGTCAAGATAATTATAAGATAAGTCATGGAAGAGACATAATTAATGATGATGAAATTGTATGTCCTGATTTATTCGCACCCGATAGTCAAATAAGTATATTAAATATTAATTTTAAGAAGAAATTATTATATCGCGATTTTTATCATCGAAATTTTAATATTGATAAAAATCTAACAGTTTATGTAGTTGGAACATATGATTCATTTGATAAGTTAAATGATTCTAACGTATGTTATGCATCAGATAAATTATTAACTAGTATGGTTCAAAAAGAATATACATATAACAAAGGATATTATTTAATTCTTAATTCTAAAAAGGATAGAAAAAGAGTAATAAATGAAGTAAAAAAGCAAGGTTATGATGTAAAATTTTATTTAGATAAAAACGTTAAATATGAAATATTGGGCACTATTATAATATTCATAATTTGGCTAGATTCATTAGTTGTATTACTTGTATCTCTTTTTAAATCGTTAAGAGAATATCGCAGGTATATTACTGAAGATAATTTTATCGATGAAAATTATTTAGGTATAGAATTGTTCAATCATCAACTAAGTCAATTAATACTTTATTTATTGATGATTTCGATTGCTTATTTAGGATTTTACTATATGGAATATATATATGTTAACTTAGTATTTTTGGATTTAGAATATTTGAATATTGAGGTTCCATTCAATTGGTTAGGATATATCTCTGCATTTCTCGTCGTCACTATATATCCGATGATATCAATGAATATCTTCAATATAGTCTATTATCTCAAATGTAAAATTAGAAGAACTAGAAAAAAATAGTTCTTCTTTTTCACTTGATTTATACGAACATATGTATTAAAATTTATATGTATACAAATTCTAAATTTGTGGTAAAATATTAAAGAAATTTAGGTGATACTATGGATAAAATTATAATTAAAGGTGCAAGAGAAAACAATTTGAAAAACATTGATTTAGAGATTCCTAAAAATAAATTAGTTGTTATGACAGGAGTATCTGGAAGTGGAAAAAGTTCACTCGCGTTTGATACCATTTATGCTGAAGGTCAAAGAAGATATGTTGAAAGCTTATCTGCATATGCTCGTCAATTTTTAGGTGGAGAGTCTAAACCAGATGTTGATTCAATTGAAGGATTATCTCCAAGTATTTCTATCGATCAAAAATCAACTAATAATAACCCAAGAAGTACAGTTGGAACTGTAACTGAGATATATGATTATTTAAGACTTTTATTTGCTCGTGTAGGAACACCTTTTTGTCCTAGACACAAAATACCAATAACAAGTCAAAGCATTGAAGAGATGACTAATAAGGTTTTATCATATGAAGATGGAACTAAAATGGAAATACTTGCTCCTATTGTACATGGAGAAAAAGGTACTCATAAGGACATTATTGAAAAACTAAAAAAAGATGGATTTACTAAAATAAGAGTAAATGGAACTACTTATGATATTTATGATGAAATCACTTGTGATAAAAATAAAAAAGATGATATTGATGTAGTAGTTGATAGAATTGTCTTAAAAGATAATGAAAGAAGTAGAATTTTTGAAGCTATAGAAACAGCAACTAAAATGGCTAATGGAAAAGTAGTCATTAATTTAATTGGGGATAAAGAAATTGTTATGAGTGAAACTTATGCATGTCCCCACTGTGACTTTTCTCTTCCTGAACTTGAACCAAGAATATTTTCTTTTAATGCACCATATGGAGCTTGTCCAACATGTAAAGGTTTAGGTATAACAAAACATATATCAGTAGATTTACTTATACCTGATAAAGATAAATCTATTTTAGGTGGAGCAATTCAAACTATTAATATAGAAGATAATATTGATACAACTAGATTATTAACTATAGCCCGTGAATTAAATATTGATTTAAATTTACCAGTAAAAGATTTAAAAGAAGAAGATTTAAATGTTATTCTTTATGGAACAGATCAAGTGTTTAGATTTGAATACACATCAAAAACTGGTGGAAAAAGATACACAAATGAGACATATGAAGGAATTGTTACTAATCTTGAAAGAAGATATATGGAAACATCTTCTACTTGGATAAGAGATTGGATAGATGGATACATGATTGAAAATACATGTCCAACATGTAAAGGCTCAAGATTAAAAAGTGACATTTTAAACATTAAAATAAATAATAAAAATATTTATGAAGTAACAAACATGTCTATAAAGGATTTAATAACTTTTTTTGATAAATTAAAATTAAGTAAAACAGAGATGGAAATAAGTGAGCTTATTGTAAAAGAGATAAAATCTCGTTTAGAGTTTTTAAATAATGTTGGTTTATCTTATCTTACATTATCAAGAGCTGCCGGAACTTTATCAGGAGGAGAGGCTCAAAGAATTCGTCTTGCAACTCAAATAGGTTCAAAACTTAGTGGAGTTTTATATGTACTAGATGAACCAAGTATTGGACTTCATCAAAGAGATAATCAAAGATTGATTGATAGTTTAAAAAATATGAGAGATTTGGGTAATACTTTAATCGTTGTTGAACATGATGAAGATACGATGAGACAAGCGGATTATCTTGTTGATATTGGTCCCGTTGCTGGAGAAAATGGTGGTCATTTAGTTGCCTCCGGAACTCCAGAAGAAGTAATGAAAAATGAAAATTCCATAACGGGGGCTTATCTTTCTGGAAGAAAAAAAATAGAAATTCCTAAGAAGAGAAGAAAAGGTAATGGAGAGTTTATTACGATTAAAGGAGCTAAAGAACATAATCTAAAAAATATTTCAGTTAAATTTCCTTTAGGAACTTTAACATGTGTAACTGGAGTAAGTGGTTCAGGAAAATCTTCATTAGTTGATGGAATATTAAGAAATGCTTTATTAAAAAGTGTTTATAACTCTAAAGTTATTGTTGGGTCTTGTAAGGACATAATTGGTTTAGAAAACGTTGATAAAATTGTAAGTATATCACAAGATCCAATAGGAAGAACTCCTAGAAGTAATCCAGCAACTTATACTGGTGTATTTGATGACATTAGAACCGTGTTTGCTGAAATGAAAGAATCAAAAATACGTGGTTATGATAAAAGCAGATTTTCTTTTAATGTAAAAGGCGGAAGATGTGAAGCTTGTTGGGGAGATGGAGTTAAAAAGATTGAAATGCACTTTTTACCAGATGTTTATGTACCATGTGATGTATGTCATGGAACACGTTTCAATCGTGAAACTCTTGATGTAAAATTTAAAGGAAAAAATATTGCTGAAGTTTTAGATATGCGTGTTTCAGAAGCAATTGATTTCTTTTCTAATGTTCCAAAAGTAAAAAATAAACTACAAGTTTTAATGGATGTTGGATTGTCTTATATAAAATTAGGTCAATCAGCGCCAACATTGTCAGGTGGAGAAGCGGGTCGTGTAAAACTAGCTAAAGAACTTCAAAAGAAACCAACTGGAAAATCTGTATTTATTTTAGATGAACCAACAACAGGTCTTCACGTTGATGATATAAAAAAACTTCTTGAGATATTAAATAGAATTGTTGAAAATGGTGATACCGTAATCGTTATTGAACATAATCTTGATGTAATAAAAGTTGCAGATTATATCATTGATTTAGGTCCAGAAGGTGGAGATGGTGGAGGAAAGGTTGTTGCAACCGGAACACCAGAAGCTGTTTCTAAAGTAAAAGAATCATACACAGGATATTATTTAAAGAAAATATTTGATGAGCAAAAATAATGTAAAACATGTTTTTGCTTTTTTTTGTTGAAAAGTAAATAAATTTCGACAAAAATAAACAAAAAATGTAAAAAATAATAAATGTCAAGTATTGATTTAAGTATTGACAAGGTAGTATAATTTAAGAAGATGATAGAGGTGTGTGTAAATGGAAAGAAGAAAAGTTCCTAATATAGTAGGAGTCTCTTTAGATGAGGCAAA